>ENA-UOOE01000012-UOOE01000012.1-fermentation-metagenome-genome-assembly--contig:-NODE-12-length-231096-cov-6.438952_pt1 | contig 231096 bp, 216 predicted proteins | sample MGYA00245776_ERZ724021 | MGnify/ENA primary metagenome ERZ724021 (study PRJEB28704, sample SAMN03018321) | fermentation metagenome | biome: anthropogenic terrestrial biome; feature: soil... | reverse complement strand
GAATCGTCCCGGACCATCCGGGAGGAATGCAGATGAAGACGACCAATGTATTGATAATCGGCGCGGTCGGCCTCGTGGCCGCCCTTCTCCTTACGGGGGCGGCCCTGGCGGCCGGGCCGGGCCAAACGGATGCGAACGATGCGAACGCCTCATATAACGGTGATCGTGAACGCGCCATGCTCTGCGACGGCAACACGTCCTGCGACGGGGAGTGCCTGCAGAACTGCGACGGTAACGGCACCATGCTTCGCGATCGTGCCTGCGTGCAGGACGGCGTCTGCGATGGTGAGCAGCTGCGCCATATGGAATGTGCCGGCCACCGCCACGCGTGCTGAAACCCTTTTCTTTCGGGGGCCTACACCCCCCCTTCTTTTTTAAGTTGCATCTTCCAGGGCGCGGTATGTCCGGTCCCATTCCCGGGCGATGACATCCCAATCGAACAGTGTCTCTGCCCGCTGCCTTGATGCCTGGCCCATAGAACGGCGGAGGTTCTGGTCGGACAACAGTTCTAGCAAGCGCTCGGCCATGGCCTCTGGTTCCCTGGCGGGAATGATGTGACCGCATTCCGGGGTTACGATCTCCGGGTTGCCGCCGGCCGACGTCGCCACGATGGGCCTGCCGCATCCCAGCGCCTCGTACAGTGCGACCGCGCTCGGCTCATAGTACGATGGAAGGGCGAACACCTCGGCCATGTTGTAGTACAACGGCATCTCCTCTTCCGGGATCCCGCTGACGAACCGTAGCGCGTCCTTCAGCCCCAGGCCGGCCGCGCCTCTTTCCAGTTCGTCCTTCAGCGGTCCTCGTCCGATGACGACCAGCTGCGCGTCGGCGATCTCCCCGCGCACCAACTGCAGCGCTTTGATCAGCGTTGGGAATCCTTTCTGCTCCACCAGCCGGCCGTTGGACAGGATGATTGGTCCCGGTCCCAGGCCAAGACGCCCTCTAAGCTCTGAAGCGTCCAGCCCCGGCCGGTACAGGGCGGTGTCGACGCCGTTGTAGATGACCCCAGACCTGCCGCGGAACCGCTCCGGTATGGTCCCCTCCAGGGTGGCCTTGCTCACGCAGTTGATATGGTCGCACTGGTCGAACACCTTCTGCCCGAAGATGTCATCGAACAGGCCGCCCCACCGGTCGACCTGTCTCGAGATGCCCCTCGGCCTGGCGTTGTGTATGGTCAGGAGTAGCTTCGCCCCCTTCTGTTTGGCCTCGCGATATGTCGATAGGGGGTACCAGAAGCGGTTGTGCACGTGATAGGCATCGGCGCCGGCGCACCGTGTCCGCATTTCCCTGCGGATCCGGGGAGAGATGGTGAAGGGAGGGGGAAGGAAACCGGGAAGACGTTCCAGATACAACGATGGCGACCGCACCACCTCCATGCCGTCGATCTCTTCGACCTCCCTGCCGTAGGCCTGGGGGATCATGGAGGTTAGCACTTGTACCTCATGGCCATGGTTGCGCACCAGGCGCGAACCGACCTCCTTCACCACCTTCTCGGTCCCTCCCATGTAAGGGAAGAACAGGGGATCGAGCATGCATATCCTCAACTTATCCACCTCACCTGGCCCATCCATAATGATGGATATATAAATCAATGCTCCGCCGGGGTTCCCTGACATTGGAATGCCATTCCGAGGACCGATCGGGAAAAGCGTCGGAGAGCGCATCGGATGCAGAGGCCGACTCCTCGGGACGAGCATCGAAGGTGATATGTCGCCTTGTTGTCATCGGAGGGAGCATGACCGCGCCGCCAGACGTGATGATCAGGCCCATGGCCCGCGAAGAGATGGACCTGGCCGTACGATGGGCCGCCGAGGAGGGATGGAACCCCGGCGTCCACGACGCCGAAGCGTTCTATGATTCCGACCCCACCGGTTTCTTCGTGGCCGAGAAGGACGGCGCCGTGGCGGGAACGGTGTCGCTGGTCTCCTACGCAGGCGACCTGAGCTTCGCCGGGTTCCTCGTCGTGCGGCCGGACCTTAGGGGGCAGGGCATCGGCGCGATGCTCATCCGCCACATGCTGGAGAGCGGGAAGGATAGGAACATCGGAGGGGACGGTGTGCCGGCAATGTTGCCCACCTACCTCCGCAAAGGATTTCGCTTCGCCTATTGGAACCACCGCTTCAAAGGGCTGGGCGGGGGAGAGCCTGAGGGTGGCCTATCCTCGCTGGCCGACCTGCCGTTCGAGGAACTCGTGCGCTACGATAGCAGCATCTTCCCAGCGCCCCGCGAGCGGTTCCTCCGAGCGTTCCTCGCGCAGGAGGACACCACCGTCCTCATCTCGCAACAGGCGGGGAGGATCGACGCCTATGGTGCGATCCGGCGATGCTTGGAGGGCCACAAGATAGGACCGCTGTTCGCCGACAACAGGGCCGCGGCCGAGAAGGTCCTGCGGGGGCTCGTGTCGACCGTGCCGGGGGAGCCGTACTTCCTCGATGTGCCCGAACCGAACGCCGACGGTATGGCAATGGCGCGCGACCTCAGCCTCACCGAGACCTTCCGGACCGCCCGCATATATACCAAGCAGCCGCCTGTTGCGCCCCTGCACAGGATGTTCGGCAACACCAGCTTTGAGCTGGGCTGACCCGGCGCCCCCTCGTTCTTACGGAATCGTTGACCAAGCGCCGCAAGCTCAGGCGAGTCTTCCGAGGTCGGTCTCGTTCCTCAGCTGGTCGACGAAATCGTCGAACTTGACCCCGTACTTGGGCGCCTTCTCTCCATGCCGCCTCACTGCCACGGTGCCGTTCTGCTCCTCCTTGTCGCCGATCACCAGGATATAGGGGATCTTCTGCAGCTCGGCATCACGGATCTTGCCCTCCACCGTGCCATAGCTGAGGTCCAGCTCGACCCTATGCCCCAGCTCGAACAGCCGATCATGGATCTTGGTGGCGGCCTCGGCGTTATCGGCGCGGAACGATATGACGCGGACCTGCACAGGCGCCATCCAGGTCGGCAGGTTGCCGTTGAGGTGCTCCAGAAGGATGCCCATGAAACGTTCCAGCGAACCATACACGGTCCGGTGTATCATGATCGGGGTGTGCTCCTTGCCATCCTCGCCCACGTACCTGATGTGGAACCGCTCCGGCATCTGGAAGTCCAGTTGTATGGTGGCGGTCTGCCACTCCCGGCCCAGCGAGTCCTTGATCTTGAAGTCGATCTTGGGGCCGTAGAACGCGCCGTCGCCCTCGTTGATCTCGAACTTGACGCCACGGGCGTTAAGCACATTCTTCAGGGTGCTCTCGGCCTTCTCCCACAGCGCGGGGTCGCCCATGGCGCCCTCCGGCTTGGTGGACAGCTCCATGCGGTACTCGAACCCGAATATCTTGTAGAATCGGTCCACGAGGTCGATCACCGCGCCGATCTCCTTCTCCATCTGCTCTTCCATGCAATAGATGTGCGCATCATCCTGGGTGAACTGGATGACCCTGAACAGGCCGGACAGCACGCCTGACAGCTCCACGCGGTGGACCTCCCCGAACTCCAGCATGCGCAGCGGCAGCTCACGGTAGCTCCGCTCCCGGCTGTTGAACACTAGGATGCCTCCGGGACAGTTCATGGGCTTGACGGCGAACTGCCGGTCGTCGTACTTGGTTAGGAAGATATTGTCCTTGTAGTGCGCCCAGTGCCCTGAGACCTTCCACAGTATGTCGCTCATCACCTGCGGGGTCTTGATCTCCTGGTAGCCGGCCTTGCGGTGCTCCTTTCTCGATAGGTCAATGAGCGCGTTCCTAACCACCAGCCCTTTGGGGTGCCAGAACACCATGCCCGGCGCTACGTCGTAGAAGGAGAACAGGTCGAGCTTCTGCCCGATGATCCGGTGATCGTTCTCCTTGAGCTTCTCCTTGCTCAGCCTGGATTTGGAGATTCTCTTGAGCAGCGCCGCTGGATCGATGTCCTCCGATTCGGCCTTTTTTCCTTCGATCCTTATCTCGCGAGATAGTTCAGAGAGCGGATGGCCCTTGCAGCTGATCTTGAACGCCTTGTACCAGCCGAACGGAACACGGTGCACCTCGTAGTCCTTCTGGGCGAGCGCCTCCTCCATGGCGCGGAGGATCCTCTTGGCCGTGTCAGGAGAGCCGAGCGACGAGGAGAGGTGAGCGTATGGATAGAGAGCGACGCGTCTGGACTTCACCTTCTTGGCGATGTCCTCGAGGTCTTCCACGGCCTTCTGCACGACCGCGTCGGGGCTCTCCTCGTCCTGCTTCTCCACGCTGATGAACGCTATCAGGATCTCCTCGAAGCGGCCTTCTTTCTGCTCGTCGGTGATCTGTTCAGCAACTGGGGTGGCCTTCTTGACGGTGAACTCCAAGTAATCAGAATGAATGTAAAGGGTCTTCATTAGGTGGGCAAGTACCGCCTGACATATATTTGTTGTTTTTTAGGACGCTCATGCCGAAGTCCACTGGACATCGCTCATGGGTTCCTCCTACCAAGTTTTAAATCGCTCCATCAGGTTCTCCGGCAGGGTTCAGATGAGATCTTTTCGATCCATTCTCGGCGACTCTTCAGCCGCCAAACCGATATTGGCCGTCATAGTGGTCCTCCTGTTGATCACCTCGACCGTGGGCGCTTATGCCGTGTTGATCGCCGGCTCGCCCGATAAGGGGGTGGAGGCCGGTGACAAGGTCGTGGTTAACTACATCGGCAGCTTCGACGATGGGAGGGTGTTCGACACCTCCCTGTGGAGCGTGGCGAACGATTCCGCCATTCCCAAATCGCTGTTCTTCACACTGCGGGGAAATGAGACCAAATATGCTCCCCTGGAGTTCACGGTGGGCGGGTATCAGATGATCACCGGGTTCGACCAGGGCGTCCGGGGAATGAAGGTCGGAGAGACCAAGCAATTCAATGTGTCGGCCGTTCAAGGCTATGGGCCGATGGATGCCAGCCTAATGAAGACCATGCAGCTGGAGGAGACCATCGCGATCAAGCAGACCCTGGACAAGGCGGCTTTCCAGCAGATGTTCGGCCATGATCCTGTTACCAGCGGAGTCAACAATGCGAACCACGCCAGGCTGGGCATTGAAGCGAGGTACCACATGGAATCCAACAAGGTTGTTGTCGAATTCATCCCCCAGCTCGGCAAGACCTACCAGGTATGCTCGTCCGCGAACGCCGGTGGTTGGACCGTCAAGGTCGCATCGATCGAGGACGGCAGCATCACGGTGAGGCATCAGCTGACCGACGATGATGAGTTCATGGTCCGCGGCTACGACAAGGCGGGAGTCCAGTATGGAAAAGGAAAGCTCAACGACTTCTACGTCGACGATGTTAACGTGGATGCCGGTACCTTCGTGATGAACTACAATCCCGAGCACAAGGGCCGCGTCCTGACCTTCACCGTCACCTTGGTGTCGGTCGCCTGAACCCATTAACGCACGGAAGCGAGGCGGGATGCCTCGCTTCCTCTACTTGTTGACCTCGTTCCGATAGATCTGCTCCATCCGCGACGCGATATTGTCCCAGCTGAAGCGGGCGATGTGCCTCTTGGCGCGCTGCCCCATATCGTGCCTCAGATCATCGTCCTTCAGCAGGCGGTTGAGCGCCGCTGCGATGTCGGAAGGGGAGCGCGGCGGCACCAGGATGCCGCCGTCGCCCACCACCTCGGGCAGTCCGCCCACGTCAGACGCCACCACTGGCTTGCCGTACGTCATCGCCTCCGCCACGGCCAGGCCGAAGCTCTCGAACAGCGATGGAATGGCGAATATCTTGCACGACGACATCAGCCTGACCTTCTCCTCCTCGCTGACATGGCCAGTGAACATCACCTTGTCCTCGACGCCGAACCGCTTGGCCAGCGCCTTGAGCCGCTCGGCCTCAGGTCCCTGCCCCATGATCACCAGCCTGCTGTCGACCGACCGCATGGCCTCGATCAGGTATCTTACCCCCTTGGTGCCGACCAGCCGCCCGGTGAAAAGTATGAAGTCCTCCTCTGAGGTCGCCCCGTCGTACATGTTGACGCCGAGCGACACCACATCGGTAAGCTCCTCCCGGAACCCATGGGTCAGCAGGTCGTCGCGGACGAAGTTCGAGACGCAGATGGTGCGGCGGTCGTGGATCAGGCGGCAGAACAGCGCATCGTTGATGGTGCTGAGCATCCTGCTGGCGCCGCTCCCCTCGCCGTAGGTGTTGTGGAAGGTGAACATCCACCGGCCGTTGTATCGCCTCATCGCCCTGGTGTACGAAGGCGCCCACCGGTAATGGAAGTCCACCACGTCAGCGTCCAGCGATTCTAGCGCTTCGAGGACGCCGGGCGTGTTGACGTACGGAGGATTGTAATCGCCGATGAAGCGGGAGGGAAGGCGCATGATGCGGTAGCCGTCCATCATCTCCTCCTCCTCCGTTCCGGGAAGCCGGGCCGTCAGGACGATGATCTCGTGCCTCGACGAAAGCCGCTTCGCTATCTCGTGGTTGCGATGCTCGATCCCTCCCATGTAAGGGAAGTGGAACGGGTTAAGCTGGACGATTCGCATCCTCGCACATCCTGTTCTTCATGCGGTTCTTGCGTATGATGGTGGCGATGAAGCTCAACACTATCACCACCAGCACCATGATTATGGTGACGGTGGTAGCGGTGCCCTTCTCCATATAGGCGAGGAAGAACCCGCTTAGCAATAGGATCAGACCGTACTTGGTCATGCCGCCCACCAACAAGTACAGCACTGAGCGTTTGAGGTCCCAATGGCACAGCGCCACGAAGGCGCCCATGAACGGCAGCACCGGCGCCACGCGGTTGATGAGGATCATCTTCTCATCCTGGCATACCAGGAAGTCCCGGTAGCTCATGATCGCCCTCTGCAGGCGGGCAGGCACTCTCAGCCGGCGGACCACTTCATAGAGGGTTAGCAGCCCGGCGACCTCCCCCACGGCGATGGCAAGCAGCAGGAGGGCGGCCAGGAGGATAGGGTCGAGGCCGTATCCCTGCACGAACACCAGCACGGTGAACAGCTCCGGCAGCGTAGGGAAGATCACGGCGTCGATGTAGAATAGCAACAGTATGCATAGGACGCCGCCTATGGCGCCGAGCGGTCCGAACAGGTCCGCGACGATATATCCTATGCCCAGGTCGCTCATTCCTTCAGGTAGATGGCTGTGCTTTAAAAAATCCTTCCGTTGCCATGCTGCTTCTTGCGTTCGATGGCGAACTCGTACAGGTCGAGAAGACTCGCCACGCTGCCGTCGACCGAGTAGCTCTCCGCGGTGGCGCGGGCGGCCCTTCTGACATCGGCGGAGCAGTTCAGGGCGTCCTTCATGGCCTCGGCGCATGACGCCGGGTCGTCCTCGAACAGGAAGCCGTTCTCCTTCGGCCTTACCATCTCGGCCACCGCGCGGTAGTTGATCCCTGCCACCGGCTTGCCGGTGGCCATCGCCTCTAACGCAGCGAGCCCCTGGGTCTCGAACTTGGATGCTATGGTGAAGGCGTCGCAGGCGGCGTAGAACTGCGCGAGCTCGGAGTCGGGGACGAAACCGGTGAAGATGACCTGCCCTTCCAGCCCCTTCTCCCTGGCGCTCTGCATGTAGTGCTTCTTGGCCGGGCCCTCGCCAACGATCATGAGCCTTGCGTCAGGCTCATCGTCCGCCAGGAGGGAGAATCCGTCGAGGAGCAGACCGATGTTCTTCTCCCTCGCCACGCGTCCAACATGCATGAGCACCTTCTCACCGTTCAGGCCGTACTTCTGTCGGACCATCGATCCGTCGTTGTGGGGGGTGAAGCGCTCGCAGTCCACGCCGGTCGGGATGACGTCGACCCGGCGCATGTCCGGGGCGTACTTCAGCAGCTCCTGCCGGATGGCCTCGGTCGGCGCCACCACCGCATCGGCCCGTTCGAGCAGCTGGCGAAGGTATATCCAGAACAGCCGGTTGGTCATCCACTCCGGGATCGGAAGCCGGGCATAGTATTGGGCTGCCTCGGTGACCATGGTGTGAAACGTCACCACCACTGGCTTGACCAGGGCGCGGGCGGCGAACATGGAGCGGACCCCCATGAACAGCAGGCCGTGTGTGTGGATGAGATCGACGTTCAGCTTCGACAATATCTCGCACTTGTTGGTCGGATAGATCGGAACTGTGTATCCCGGGTAGCTCTTGAAAGCGGTGGAGCGGAAATAGTACACGTCCCCCTCCCGATCTGCCTTGTCCCATGGTTCAGGGGCGAAGATGAAAACCTCGTGCCCGAGCCGCTCCAGCCCCCGCTTGGTCAGCAGGATGGAGTTGACCACCCCATCCTTGGCAGGGTGGTACGAATCCGTGAACATCGCGATCTTCATTCAACCAGCTTCCTAAGCTTGCCCAGGACGTCCTCGGGACCATGGCCCAGGAGGCAGATGATCGCCTCTTTTCCGGGTCCGCCGAGGTCGAACACCGCATCGGGAACGAAGCCCCCTGCCTTTAAGCCGGTATCCGTTGAGTTCTCCCTATCGATAACGCTTGCCCTCTCCACCGGCAGTACTAGCAGCCCCTTCCTCCTCGCCACCTCGACGACCTCTGGAGAGTGGCGAACGCTAAGGGCCGAGCGCATGCTGCGGTCCCTTTCCATGGCGGCCAGGACAAAGGCTGACATGCGGGGGGACGCTCCGAAGGCCACCCCGGCCGGGAGCAGGGCGCGGCCTCTCTGTCGGACCATGCGCGCCTCCAGCGCGCAGATGTCCGCCTCTGATCGAGCGGACGACAATGCGTATACGAATTCGCTCCCCTCTTCCGGCATCCATTCGGCCGGAGCGAGGCATGCGGCCTCTCTCGCGGCGCGGAGCAGCCGTTCCGCGATCTCATGGCTATCAGCGTTCCGGTACATGCGGGAGAGGGGGTTCACCACCGGAACGCCATGACCGATGGGGTAGTTGTCCAGCACGGCATGCTTCACCGTCTCGTTGCTCCTTAGGACCGCTTCATGCAGCGAGCATCCTTTGGCAAGGTTGGCTGCCAGTAGCGCCGCCAGGGCGCAACCGCCGCCGTGGCCGCGGATCGGCACTCTGGTGTGTTCCATCATCGTGAAGCTGCCGTCATGGAATAGGATGTCGCGGCAGGTGGGGCCCTCGGCATGTCCGCCCTTCAGCAGCACGGCCTTGCTGCCGAACGCGGCGAGATCGCGGCATGCCCGCCTCGTTTCCTCATCGCCGCTGATGCTGCGGCCGAGCAGCACCTCCGCCTCCGGAAGGTTGGGAGCCAGTATGGCGGCGATGGGGGCAAGCTCATCGCGAATGGCGGCGGCCAGATCATCAAGGCTGAGCGCGTCGCCCACCCCGGCGACCATGACGGGGTCCACTACCAGAGGGATGTTCTCTCCCCTCAGCCTGCGGCCCACCGCCCGGGCGATCGTGCCGGAGTACAGCATGCCGGTCTTGGCGGCGGAGACCTCGATGTCGTCGAGCACCGCATCGATCTGACCGAGCACCACCTCTGGCGGCAGGGGATGGATGGCGGCGACCCGCCTGGTGTTCTGGGCGGTGATCGCCGTGATCGCGACCGCTCCGTGCACCCCTTCCGAGGCGAACGCCTTGAGATCTGCCTGCAGTCCGGCCCCTCCTGATGAGTCGGAGCCGGCGATGGTCATGGCCACAAGCATGCTGGGCAATCTGCATGGATTAATTAAAGACCACCTGCCCAGCTCTAGAATATCCTCGCGACAATGTTTATATATCCTTTCCCCGTTCGAATCAACAATGAAGGCAACCAGTGGGCATTTTATTCTCGACGACACGGTCGAGTACAAGGACCTGGCTGAGGTCTTCCCGGAGCTGCTCACCACTTTCTTGGAAGAGACGAACCAGCTTCCCGATGACGATGACGTCCTCCAGATGTTCATCTATCTGAACCAGAGGGCGCTGGATAAGAACGAGAAGCCCGAGGGCTACAACCGCAAGGGCCGCATGCGGATGGTCTTCCCTATCGGCAGCAATCAGTTCTACATCAAGTCGGTGGCCGCTTCGACCGAGGTAGGCCGCATGGGAGAGAAGCTCTCCAAGATCCTCGCCAATGCCGGAGTGAAGCACTCGTTGGAGTGGAACGCTCTGGGCGCCGGCGCTGATTAAAGGCCTCATCCTTTCGTTCTTCCCAGCCGATGGATGGGCGCTACCCTTTCATTCCAGCAGTTGCTGGTATGCCCTTCCCAGACGCCCCTTCTCCTTCTGAACCATCTCAGACTGCCTCCGCAGAGCGGACATGCCCTGGCTGAACTGCATGGGGATGACATTCGGCGATGTGCCTCCGACTGACATCCGGCGGAGCACGCACCGCTCCACTGGCAGGACGGCGAACACGTCCTCGCCGATGAGCTCGCTGAACGACCGCAGCTCGTCGAGCGTCAATTCCTCAAGCCTCTTCCCGTGCTCGATGCAATGCCGCACCGCCGCTCCCACCACCTCATGGGCCTTGCGGAAGGGCAGCCCCTTGGTGACGAGGTAGTCGGCAAGGTCGGTGGCATTGAGGAAACCGTCGCGGGTGGCGGCCAGCATTCGTTCCGAGTCGAACCTGACGGTGGCAACCATGGCCGCTGCAAGGCGGAGGCAGGAGACGGTGCGGTCATGGGCCGCGAACAGCGCCGCCTTGTCCTCCTGCAGATCGCGGTTGTACGACAGCGGCAGGGCCTTCAGCGTGCACAGCATGTTCACCAGGTCGCCGATCGACGCCCCCGCCCGCCCGCGGGTCAGCTCGGCCACGTCGGGGTTCTTCTTCTGGGGCATGATGCTCGATCCGGTGGAATAGGCGTCGTCCATCTCCGCGAAGCCGAACTCCGGAGAGGACCAGTACACCAGCTCCTCGCACAGCGAGCTCAGGTGGACCGCGCACAGCGATGCCGCGAAAAGGTGCTCCGCCACGAAATCACGGTCGCTGACGCCATCCAGGGAGTTGGCGCACGGGGCATCGAAGGAGAGCAGCTCGGCGGTGTACAGGCGGTCGATGTTGTACGTCGTACCGGCCAGCGCGGCCGAGCCGAGCGGCGAGATGTTGGTGCGCCGGTAGCAATCGGCGAAGCGCTCGGCGTCACGCGTCAAGCGCTGGAAATGTGCCATGAGGTGGTGCGCCAGCGATATGGGCTGGGCATGCTGCACGTGCGTGAACCCCGGCATGATGACATCCACGGTGTCGGAGGCGCGCTCCATCAGCGCGTGCTCCAGGCCGTATATCGCATCGATGGTCTCCAGAATGGCGTCCCGCTGCCACATCCTCAGATCGGTGGCGACCTGGTCATTGCGGCTCCGGCCGGTGTGAAGGCGGGCGCCGGCGTCCTTGATCATCGATGTCAGCAGGAACTCGATGTTGGAGTGGATGTCCTCCAGTTTGGGATCGATGGGCAGCGTCCCCTCCTCTGCCTGCGCATACAGCTGCTTCAACCCGGCGGCGATGCTCTCCCCGTCCTCCTCTGCTATGATGCCCTGACGGGCCAGCATGCGGGCGTGGGCCAGCGAGCCCAGGATATCGTACCTAGCCAGCCGCCTGTCCACTGCCAGCGAGGAGGTGAACGCCAACGTCTCCTCGGCCGCTCCCTGGCTGAACCTCCCTGACCACAACACCTTCTGTTCCTGCCCCATTCGTTCACCTTCGTTGATGGTAATAATTCAATGAATGAAAAGATTGAGGAAGAGGTTTGAGGGGCCGTTCAGGCCTTTCCCTTCTTCGACGGCTTCTTGGCGGGAGCCTTGGAAGCGGCCTTGGCGGCCGGCTCCTCGACCTTGTACGCCGACGCCACCGTGCGCAGCGGCAGGCCCCACACATAGATGAAGCCCTTGGCTGAGGTGTGGTCGAACTCGTCGCCCTTGGCGTAGGTGGCCAGCCCCTCATTGTAGAGCGAGTAGGGCGATGACCTGCCGACCACGTCGGCGTTGCCCCTGTACAGCTTGACCCTGACCGTGCCGGTGACGAACTCCTGGGTCTTGTCCATGAACGCGTCCAGGGCCTCGCGGAGAGGCGAGAACCAGTAGCCATCGTACGTCAGCTCGGAATAGCGCTGCTCCGCGCCCCTCTTGTAGGATAGCACATCCTTTGTCAGCACCATGCCCTCCAGGGACTGGTGCGCCTTGATCAGCGTGACCGCCGCCGGGCACTCGTAGGTCTCCCGGGACTTGATCCCGACCAGGCGGTCCTCCACATGGTCGATGCGGCCCACGCCGTTGGCGCCGGCCAGCTCGTTGAGGCGGACGATGAGCTCGACCGGGCCGAGCTTCTCCCCGTCCAGCGATACGGGGATGCCCTTCTCGAAGCCGATCTCCACGTAGGTCGGCTTGTTGGGCGCCTTCTGCGGGGATACGGTCCATGCCCTGGAGTCCTCCGGAGGCTCTTGGGAAGCGTCCTCGAGTATGCCGCACTCGCAGCTTCGTCCCCAAAGGTTCTCATCGGTGGAGTAGGGGCAGGCCTTCTTCACCGGGATGGGGATGTCATTGTTCTTGGCATAGTCGATCTCCTCCTCCCGGGTCATGACCCACTCCCTCATGGGGGCTATGATGCCCAGTTCGGGGGCGAGAGCGCCGATGCTCACATCGAAGCGGACCTGGTCATTGCCCTTGGCGGTGCAGCCGTGGGCGATGAACTGGGCCCCTTCCTTTCGAGCCACATCGACAAGGATCTTGGCGATGAGCGGCCGGGCGATGGCAGTGCTGAGCGGGTACGCGCCCTGGTACATGGCATTGGCCTTGAGAGCTGGCCAGACGTACTCCTCGGCGAACTCCTGCTTGGCGTCCACGGCGTAGGCGGATACCGCCCCTATGCCCTTGGCGCGCTCGATGTTGGCCTTCATGTCCCCGGGCTGGCCGACATCGATGGATACCGCCACCACCTCAAGGTCATGGCGCTCCTCGAGCCATCGGATGGCCACCGAGGTGTCCAGTCCGCCGGAGTATGCCAGAACGATCTTCTCCTTGGCCTTGCCGGCCTCCTTATCCTTTACCTTGCTCTTGCTGCGCTGCATTTGAGTCCGCAAGTCCACTTCGCATTCATTATATTACCGTGTTGAACCTGTTCCGACAAACGAGGCCGCTAGCGTCCGTGTGCGGACATCCTGACCCCTGACGGGCCAGACCGTCCCTTCTGCAACATGCGAGGGTCCGTTTGTCTCAAATGGGTCATCATCCTTAATATCGAACCGTTTTTACTGTCCTTCCTTCACGCAAGGAGCTAACAAATTAGATGATAAAGGCAGCAGTGGTAGGAGGCTCCGGTTACACCGGGGGTGAACTCGCCCGCATTCTCAGCCGACATCCGGGGATCTCACTGGAGGCGATGACCTCTCGCCAGAACGCTGGCATCCCGATTTCGGAGGCGATGCCCTTCCTGAAGGGCTTCACCGATCTGAGCTTCATCGAGCGTCTGCCGGACGACGGCGACTTTGACGTGGTCTTCCTGGCCACTCCTCACACGGCCTCCATGCGGATCGCCCCGGCGCTGCTGGAGCGCGGCATCAGGGTGGTGGACCTCAGCGGAGACTATCGCCTGAAGGACCCTCGGACGTACGAGAAATGGTACGGGCACCAGCACACTGACCTATCCAACCTGCCGAGGGCGGTGTACGGCCTCCCGGAGCTGTTCCGCGAGGACATCGTGGACGCGGACCTCGTGGCCAACCCGGGATGCTACCCCACATGCACCATCCTGTCCCTGGCGCCCCTGTTGCGTTACGGCCTGGTCGATGGAAAGGTTATCGTAGACGCAAAGAGCGGGACGTCGGGAGCGGGGCAGGAGCCGACGAGGTCGACCCACCATCCCAGCTGCGCCGGCTCCATCACGCCGTACAAGGTGGGCGCCCACCGCCATTCTCCGGAGATCAAGGCGACGCTAGACCGCATAACCGGAAAGGATATAGATGTGATTTTCACTCCCCACCTTCTTCCCATCGTCCGCGGTATGCTCACCACAAGCTATGCCAGTATCAAGGATGATGTCACAAGGGGGGATGTTGCCGCGGCATACATGTCGGCGTATGGAGAGGAGCGCTTCGTGCGTGTCACCAGCGTGCCCGCCATACCTGCCACGGTGGGTTCCAACTTCTGCGACGTAGGGTTCGAGCTGGTCGGCTCTACCGTGGTGGCCATGGCTGCCCTGGACAATCTGGTCAAGGGGGCGGCAGGGCAGGCGGTGCAGAACGCCAACATAATGTTCCATATGGACGAGGCCACAGGCCTGGATTTCCCCGGACTCGGAGTTTAAGGAGAAGATAAATGAAGAAAATAAACGGCGGCGTCACCACTCCCCTCGGCTGGATGGCCGCGGGTGTGCACTGCGGGATCAAGAGGGAGAGGCTGGACCTTGCCCTGCTCTACTCGGAACAACCCACCTTGGGAGCCTGTGTGTATACTCAGAACAGGATGCGCGCTGCTCCCATAGAGTTCATGGTCGCCAGGAAGGGCGACAACATCCGCGCGTTCGTCGTCAATAGCGGCAATGCCAATGCCATCACCGGCCAGCAGGGCCTGGAGGACGCCCGTCGCATGGCCGATCTGACCGCCAAGGCCCTGAACATCGATGTCTCCGAGGTCGGTGTATCGTCGACCGGTGTCATCGGCCGGTACCTACCGATGGAAAAGATCTCGGCCGGCATCGTCATGGCCGCCGAGGAGCTGGCCCGTGGCACGAAGGCCAATCATCGCGCCGCCCAGGCCATCCTGACCACTGACAAGGTGATCAAGGAGGCCGCCATGCAGGTAACCCTCAAGGATGGCACCGTTGTAACGGTGGCGGGCATGGCCAAGGGCTCCGGCATGATCTCGCCGTCGATGAAGGCGCAGCACGCCACCACGCTCTCGTTCATTACCACCGATGCCGTGCTGACCCGCTCCCCCGAGCCGCAATGGCAGGAAGCGATCGACAAGAGCTTCAATGTCATCAACGTCGACGGCGACCAGAGCACCAACGACATCTCCGTGTTCATGGCCAACGGCGCCGCCGGAGGCCCGCCGGTCGACGACAACGCCGAGTTCTGGAACGCTGTCACCAAGGTCGTGCAGTCCCTTGCCAAGCAGGTCGTCACCGACGGCGAGGGCGCCACCAAGCTGATCGAGCTCAAGGTCATCGGGGCCAAGGACACCGCCGATGCCCGCCGTGCGGGCCGCTGGATCATATCGTCCAGCCTGGTCAAGACCGCGGTGTTCGGGGCCGACCCCAACTTCGGCCGCGTCCTCGCCGCGCTCGGCAACTCCGGAAGCGAGTTCAACATCGAACGCGTACGCCTCACCATAGGGACGGGGGATTCGTCCATAGTCCTGTTCGAGAGGGGCAGGCCCCAGCTGCAGCCGTGCAGCGAGGGCGAGGTGGAGGCTCGGAAGCTGCTCAGCCAGAAGCGCATCGTCATGGCCCTGGACCTCGGCGTGGGCAAGGGACAGGCGGAGGCCTGGGGCTGCGATCTCAGCTATGAGTACGTGAAGATCAACGCCGAGTACACCACCTAGGTGGGAGAATGGCATCCGCGCACACTATCCTCATCAAGTTCGGCGGGAACTCGCTCAGCGGGCCCGGCGACCTCGATCGCTTCGCCGCCGAGCTGGCGGGGCTGATCGAGCGCGGCTATCATCTGATCCTCGTCCACGGCGGGGGTCCGGAGATCAGCAGGGAGATGGAGCGCCGCGGCATGGCGGTGCGGAAGGCGGCCGGGCTTCGCATCACGGATGAGGCGGCGCTCGCCGTTGCCGCCGAGGTGCTGTCCGGCATCAACGCCGCTACCGTGGACGTGCTTCGCGGCAGGGGGATCGATGCCGTGGGCGTCTCGGCGGCCGAGGCCGGGGTGGTGTGCACGCGCAAGCCTCCCGTGACCATCGTCGAGAACGGCGTCGAGGCAACGGTCGATCTGGACCGCGTCGGCGACGTCATCGACGTGGCCGGCAACTGGCTACAGGAAGCCGTCGCCAGTGGGACGGTCCCTGTCATCTACCCCATCGGGGCCGATGATGCTGGACTGCTGTACAACGTCAACGCCGACACCATGGCCGCCTTCGTGGCGCAGGCGTCGGGGGCGGAGGCTATGGTCCTGCTCACCGACGTTCCGGGCATACTTCGGGGAGGGGAGACGTCCTCGGAGGTCGTTCACGATATCACTTTTAAGGGCATCGACGAGCTCATCGCCCAGGGCGTCATCACCGGAGGCATGCTCCCTAAGGTGGAGGCATGCCGGGACGCCATCCGGCATAGCGTGCCGGTCGTGCACATGCTCAACGGTCGGGAACCGAACTCGATGGCGCGTAAGCTCATCGGACACGAGCGCATAGGTACCACAGTGACCCAGGGATGATATGGACATCGATCAAGTGAAGGAGCTGGACCGGGCCTACCTGTTCCAGAACTACGGGCGGCAGGAACTGTGCTTTGAACACGGCGAGAAGGAATGCCTATACGACCTGGCCGGCCGCCGGTACATCGACCTGGTCGCCGGCATCGCTGTCAACTCGCTCGGATACTCGCATCCTGCCGTGACCAGGGCGATATGCCATCAGGCGGAGCGCCTCGTCCACGTCTCGAACCTGTATCTGGTGAGGGAGCAGGCCGAGGCCGCTGCCGCCCTGGTATCGATCTGTCCGCCTCCGCTGTCCTCCGTTCTCTTCGTCAACAGCGGCGCCGAGGCCAATGAGGCGGCGCTCAAGCTGGCGGTGAAGCATACCGGCCGCGGCAAGATCGTCTCGACGTACAACTCGTTCCACGGACGGACCGCCGCAGCGCTGTCGGCCACTGGCCAGAAGAAGTACCAGAGCGGGTTCGAGCCGCTGCTGTCCGAGGCCATCGACCTGGTCCGCTATGGTAGCGTCGAGCAGCTAAAGGACGCCGTCAACGGTGACACCGCGGCCGTTATACTGGAGCCCATCCAGGGGGAGGGCGGCGTCATTCCCGCGGGCAGGGAGTTCTTCCGGACCGCCCGCGACCTATGCGACGAGCGCGGCGCGCTGCTCATCTGCGATGAGGTGCAGACCGGGCTGTGCCGCACCGGCCGCTTCTTCGGCTTCCAGCATTATGACGTCGTTCCTGACATCATAAGCCTGGCCAAGGCGCTCGGCAACGGCGTCCCCATCGGTGCCATCGTCGCATCGAAGGATGTGGCATCGACCTTCACTCCAGGCTCCCATGGCACCACCTTCGGCGGCAACCCGCTCGGGACCGCGGCCGCCAGGGCGGTCGTCGGGGTGATGCGGGAGGAGCGGATGGATGCGCAGGCGGCCGCGAAGGGCGGACGCTGGATGACCGAGCTCCGTGATATCGCCGCCCGCTCGGGCGGACGCATCAAGGACGTCAGGGGCCAGGGCCTCATGATCGGCCTGGAGATGGGCGAGGACGCCAAGAAGCTGCAGTCGAAGGCTTTGAAGGAAGGCATCCTGGTGAACGTGTGCGCCGGAACGGTGGTTCGATTGATCCCCCCGCTCATTCTGAGCGACGATTCGATGAAGGCGTTCAACACCGTTCTGGAAGACTTCCTGTCCTGAGTCAGTCGGGGAAGGTGCGACGGGACCATTCCACGATCCGCTCCACCCTAAGGTCGTCGACGAGCTCCCGGAGCGATGCCCTGGATATGTAGTAGGCAAAGCCCAGGCCGGCGACCACTCCCGACAGGGAGTTGGCCACGATGTCCCCCATGGTGTCGCTCAGGCCATGCTGCATGCTCGTGCCGATGATCATATCCATCGTGAACTCCAGCATCTCCCACACTCCTTCCATGGCAAGGACCGAGGCGAAAATGAGGAACGGTATCCAGGGCGTGGGCACCCTGATCTTCTTCGACGACACGATGACCACGATGAGTACCACCGCGGCCAGGGACGCGACGGTGATCCCGGAGATGAAGTGAGTGATGTTGTCCCACCAGTCGGTGTTGTTATACAGGTCCGTCACCAGCCCGAGGCTGTGGAGCACGAGCGAAAGCCCGATGCCCAGCAGGATCGGCCATGGCAGGACGATGACGCCGCGGGCGATGCACCAGGCGGGGATGGCAAGCAGCAATATGCTGAACAGCTCGGTGTTGTAAGCGTAGCTGTCTCCAGACATCATGCTGATCGCGAACATGATGGCCAGCGCGACGGCCGACGCCACCAGCAGTGACATCCTGTTCAGGCGCATGTCAGCTCCCCCAGTCCACGCCGCCCGGGTTGATCATGCTGTACGAGCGCCTCCTCATGTACCGAGCCATGGCAAATGACAATGCTATCCCCACCGCCGTGCTGAGCATGTAGTATTGCATGAACTCGGTGTTCCCCGGCACCCGCATGGCGCCGACCATCAGGCCGAGGTAATGATCGATGGGGCCCTGGATCAGGACCAGGGTCATGTACGAGATGAGCGTCACCACCATGAGGAACTGCCTGACCATGTGGCCGTGGCCTCTTTCGTTCACGACCAGGAGCGTTACCATGACAAGGCCGAAGATGGTCATGTTGCCCGGTATGGCCCACAACATGCTGTTGAGGTCCGTCACGCTGGCCCGGGCCGGTCCGAGGAACAGGTATATGACGAACAACAGGGCCACGACCACCGTGGCGGCCGTGGGCCGTCCCCGGGACAGTATCGCGCTGACGAACTCCGGAGTCATCACGATCAGCAGGATCCAGGTCGCGATGATGGACCAGAAGAGGTACCCGGTGAGGAGGGCCTTGAACAGCGCTGCGCCGATCAGCAGGAGCAGCACGATGTACGCTGCCTTGGACGCCATTCCCCCCATCCTTCCGAGGCCTTGTTCGGTGCTCAAATCAACCCATTTGAAAAGGCATTGTACTATATCAGAACATTGGGCGGCCATGCTGACCGCGTTGCGAGAACGGCCCCGCCCTGCTTGTCCAGCAAGGGGGCTGCGGTCAAAGTCTTTAATTACCCTGTCGGGCATCCGTCGGAACGCATGAAGAAGGACGCCCCTCGGGAGAGCATTGCCGAACGCACCAGGTCGTACATTGATGCCCACCCCAGCGTCAAGGACTGCATTTCGAAGGACCTGATCAATTATTCGTCCCTGGCCCGCCTGATCATGAAGGACCTGGGCATCGGGAACGAAGAGGCGGTCATGATCGCATGCCGCCGATACGCTGTCAAGCTGGGACGGCAGGACCACGAGGGAGAGATACTCCGTGTTCTAAGGGACTCCCGGCTGGAGCTGAAGACCAAGATCGCCATCATCACCGCCAAGAACGACTGGACGGTGCTGCATCGCCTCGAGGTCATCTTCAAGAAGCTGCTCAACGAGAAGAGCATCATGCAGATCATCCAGGGAACGCATGCCATCACCATCATCTCCGACGAGAAGCTCAAGAGCGAGGTGGTGTCGCTGGTGGGCCGGGAGAACGTCCTCAAGACCCGCCTGGACCTGGTGGAGATATCGGTCCGTTCGCCCGAGCGCATCACCGAGACGAGCGGGGTGTACGCATACCTGGCGAACAACCTCTCGGACGGAGGCATCAACGTGGTGGAGTCGGTCAGCGTGTTCACCGATACCATCTTCATCGTCAAGGAGGAGGACATGATGCAGGCCTACTCCATTCTTGCCAAGTGCATCGAGTCCGCCGAGAGGATGACCGTCGGCGACTGATCGCTCCATCGATGCTTGGACCTCACTCCCTGACGGCCGCGGCCACGTCATCTGGCGGCGCCGGCGTCATCGCTGACGGCGAGACGGCGCGGAGCAGGGGCGGCAGGGCAGAGCTGTTGGTGGAGTTGTCGTCTGGATCCGGCACCGGCTCCGGTTCAGGCAGTTCCACCCTGATGTCAATGGACGATATGCCCGAGACGACGTCACCTTCGACGCCGTCGGCGGCCCACGTCGTGATCTTGTAGGTCCCTCCGATCGCGAACCGCAGCTCGATATCGATCGACCACTCGGTCTGATCGATCCTCCCCGAGAATGGAGAGGTGCTCTTCACGCGGCCCACCAGTCGGTCGCCATCCTCTTCCCACACTATGGTCGAACGGGGCGAACTGGTGACCCTTCCCGACACGTCGGAGGCTCTTATGCCATCCCTCTCGATGGCGATGTAGTCGACGACCGTTCCCTCCCATTCGGTATCGCCGCGGTCGACCTCATCGGTCAGCTTCACATCGACGGTGCTATTGCGCTTCTGGACCCCCGAAGGTCCGGAGAGGCCCTGCTCCACCTTCACCCAGGGATCCTCTGGCTCTTTAACGGTCAGCGGGGCGATGAGGTCAGCGCTCCTGGCGAGCGGTGAGGTCGGCACCGGCAGGCCCGCCTCTGACATGGCCTTCTGGTCCATGATCCATGCCCTGAGGGTGAAGGAGCCTGACGCGAAGATCGTGAGGTCGAACTCCACCTCCGCGGGTGAGGTGGCCGAGCTGGGACCCTGCATGAACCGCGGGCCGTACCCGGTTATGACTCCAGAGCCAGGGACGGACATCCATCCTACATAGCTCCCGTCCCCGTACCGGAGGGTGGCGTCGTCCAAGCCCAGCTCTTTGCCGATAAGACTGAACGTCCATACCCAGCTGCCCCCCTCCTCCAGGAAGGCGCGTTCTGGCTGAGAGGAGACGCGCACTTTCGACGCCTCACCCTCCTCCATCTCGCCCACGGACGCCCGCAGGATCGGCGCCTTGAAGTCGATGATCTTGCCGGTGCCCCCTCCATCGCCGCCGGGCGCATCGATGTCAGGGATGGTGGTCGGCGATATGACCGCCACTGCCACGAACAGGCCCAGTATTAGAAATGTCACTGCCCATAGCCCGGCGGACCGCTCGACCATCTTCCCCCTACCATTTTGGAGCATGAGGTATTTGAATGACGCTACTCGAGGCGATGCCCCAAACGGGATATAATGTCGGAGCGATAATGGAAGGAAGCGGAATGGCAAGATACGTCAACATGGTGGTGGAGCCGCCTGGGCCGAAGGCCCGCGAGGTGATGAAACAGGATAGCAGGTACGTCGCCACGACGACCAAGACCTCCCCGGTGGTGGCGGACCATGCCTCCGGCGGGGTGGTCACCGACGTGGACGGCAACGACATGTTGGACTTCGCCAGCGGGATCGCGGTGCTCAACGTCGGCCACTCCCATCCGAAGGTGGTAAGGGCGGTGAAGGAACAGGCCGAACGCATGTTCCATTTCGCCGGCACCGACTTCTACTATTCCGCACAGGTCGACCTGGCCCGGCGTCTGTCGGCGTCGGTGCCGGGAGAAGAGGAAAGGAAGGTGTTCCTCAGCAACAGCGGCACCGAGAGCATCGAGGCCGCCATGAAGCTGGCTCGCTGGAACAGCGGCCGGGGCCGCTTCATGGCCTTCCTGGGCGCCTTCCACGGCCGGACGCTCGGCGCCTTATCGCTGACGGCAAGCAAACCAGCCCAGCAGGAGCGTTTCTTCCCGGTCGTTCCGGGAGCGGTCCACGTTCCCTACGCGTACTGCTATCGCTGCGCCTACGGCATGGAGCCTTCGTCATGCGGGGCCCACTGCGCCCGCGTCATCGAGGAGGCGTACTTCGAGACCAACGTCCCGCCGGAGGAGGTGGCGGCACTGTTCATCGAGCCGGTGCAGGGAGAGGGCGGATACATCGTACCGCCCCCGCAGTTCGTCAAGGAGGTCGCATCGATCTGCCGCCGCCACGGCATCCTGCTGGTGGACGACGAGGTGCAGGCCGGCATGGGGCGCACCGGTCGGTTGTGGGCGATCGAGCACTATGGCGTGGTGCCGGACATCCTATGCACCTCCAAGGCGCTCGGCTCCGGCGTCCCGATCGGCGCCACGGTGTTCCCGGCCCGCCTCGACATGGCCCAGGGAGCGCACTCCAACACCTTCGGCGGCAACCTGCTGGGCTGCGCCGCCGCGCTCGCCACCCTTGACGTCATCGAAGAGGAGTACCTGCTCGTCAGGGCCACATCGCTCGGCGATCATCTGCACCGCCGGCTGCTGGAGCTGCAGGAGCGTCATGAGCTCATCGGTGACGTCCGCGGGCTGGGCCTGATGCAGGCGGTGGAGATGGTCAAGGATCGAGGTACCAAGGTGCATGCCGCGGCCGAGCGGGACCGTGTCATCGAGCACGCCTACCGCCGCGGGCTCATCCTGCTGCCTGCGGGGCGTTCGGCGATACGCTTCGCTCCGCCCCTCACGGTCGACGAGGACTTCCTGGACGAGGGCATCGAGATACTCGACCTGGCACTGAGGGAGGCGGTCAGGGGATGAAGCATCTTCGCGCCGACGAGCTGGGATGGATCGAAGGCCTCGGCTATCGCAAGAAGAGGCTGCTCGATTCGGCGCCGCTCCCTGCCGAGGTGTCGCTGCTCCAGGAGGTGCGGTTCACCAAGGGATCGACGGTGCCGCCCCATTACCATCGCGTACAGACCGAGATATTCTATGCCCTGGCGCCCGGAAGCATCACCATCGACGGCCGAGAGGTGCGCTTGGACCGAGGGGACGTGGCGGTGTGCGAGCCGGGGGAGATGCACAGCATGCCTCTGGTGGAGGAGGACTTCGCGTTCCTGGTGCTGAAGATCGACTACCGCGAGGACGATACGGTCTGGCAGTGATCAGGCAAGTGAGCCATCAGGGAGAACGTCAGAGGCAGCCCGCACGTGCCCTCGCGGAACGCCCAGTGGCCGTCATCGCGTTTCTCCATCAGTGGATGCATGTTGAAATAGCCCATCTCCGACTCGTGCAGGAAGTCTAGCTGCAGGCCGGCGGACAGCAGCGAGCCCACGATCTCGGAGAGAGTATGCCCCCATGCGTAAGTGGTCTGTTCCTCCAGCGGCCGATCGGAATCGGTGTAGGTATCGGGCGATACCCATTTCTCCGGCCTCCCGTCGGTGATGTACCTGCCCCTCAGCTCGATCCGGTCAGCAACGTTCTCGTCGATCAGGTCGGAGAACGGATGAGAATCCACCACATAGAAGGTCCCTCTGGGACGTAGGAACCGCGACACCACCTTCGCCCAGCGAGCGAGATCGGGAAGCCAGCACAGCGCCCCATAGCCGGTGTACACGATGTCATAACGCTCATCGTGCATCTCAGGAAGGTCATAGACGTTGGACTCTATGAACCGGGCCGGGATGGACAGCTCTTCGGACAGACGGCGGGCGGTGGCGATGGCCTCGGGGGAGAAGTCCACCCCCGTGACGATGGCGCCCCTCCTGGCCCAAGACATGGTGTCCAGGCCGAAATGGCACTGCAGGTGCAGGAGGCGCTTGCCTCTGACGTCTCCCAGTTCCTTCAGCTCAAGGGGCAGTAGGGAGGAGGCGCCGCGTCGGAAGCCGTCGACGTCGTAGGAGCGGGACCGGTAGTGGACGGGCGTGGCGCCGTCCCACCACCGCCGGTTGGTATCCATCTCATCCTCGTACATGATGATCACAAATGGAGCCACCAGCGAGATTCGAACTCGCGACCTGCTGATTACAAGTCAGCCGCGCTACCGGGCTGAGCTATGGTGGCGTGCCTTTTCGTAACCTCGATTTAGCATTTAGCCTTTATGGGAGGCAAGCTATTTACCGCCCCAGCACGCTCCGCCGCGTCAGGAGGGTACGATCTTGGACGAGAGTTCGCTTCGATTCCTGGAAGAGCTGAGCAACGCCCCCGGCCCCTCGGGGTATGAGAGGGAGGCGATGCTGGTCATCAAGAGGCGGCTGGACGGCCTGGCCGACATGTGCACGGACCGGCTCGGAAGCCTGGTTTTCTCCCGAAGCGGACCCGCTGGCGGACCGGTGGTGCTGCTTCCGGGGCACATCGACGAGATCGGGTTCTCCATCGGCTCCGTGGGCGAGGAAGGATTCCTCTCGTTCAACCCGCTGGGCTACTGGTGGGATCAGAGCCTCATATCTCAGAAGGTGCGAGTACTGACTCGTAAGGGCGAGGTCAGGGGCGTCATTACCACCGCCTTCCCCTTCGCCATGGAAGGAAGGCCGTCCGACAAGGCGGTCCCGCAGGACGCCATGTATATCGACATCGGCGCGTCGAGCAGGGAGGAGGCGGAGGCGATGGGCGTCAGGGTGGGCGACGCTGCGGTCCCCGACTCTCGGTTCTTCACCGTCACCAGGCCGCGCATCCGGAACGGGCAGCGGGAGGGAGAGAGGACCATGGCGTTCGGGAAGGCTCTCGACAACCGCATCGGGGCGTTCCTGTCGGCCGAACTGGTTCGCAGTCTGGCGGTGAGCGAGACGGACCATCCGAACACCGTTGTGGGAGCGGCGACGGTGCAGGAGGAGATCGCCGCGCAGGGGGCCATGACGGTATCGCACATGGTCCGGCCGGACGTGGCGATAGCGCTGGACGTGGACATATCGGGCGATGTGCCAGGGACCAGCCGCAAGGTGGCGCCGACCCGCATGGGCGAAGGCGTCGCCATCACCACCTGGGACTCGAGGATGGTGCCCAACCAGGCGCTGAAGGAGCTGTGCATCGACATCTGCGAGAGGAACGCCATCCCGTACCAGCTCAGCCATGCCAGGGCGACCACCGATGCCAGCGTCATCCACTCCTCCCGCCTGGGAGTGCCGTCCATCGTGGTCGGCCCCTCGATCAGGCACATGCACTCGCACGTGGCGATCGCCGACCTGCAGGACATTGACGACACCCTACGTTTCCTTATCGAACTGGTTAAGGCCCTCGACCGCCCTACGGTCGATTCGCTCACCTCCATCGACGGGCTGAGGTGCGGCCTCTGAGCCACAAACTATAAAAATAACCAATTAATGACGAAGAGCCATATCCTGATTAATGGATTCAAGGTGAACTTCATGGCGAACAATAACAATGATGCGGTCAAGATAGCCAAGGGGGACATCGTCCTGATGGACTTTGAGGGCTGGATCGCGGACACCAATGAGCTGTTTGACACTACCAACGCCCAGACCGCCCAGGACAACAACGTCTTCAACGAGAAGATCGACTACAAGCCGATGCCTGTCCTGATCGGCGGCGGAAGGATATTCGAAGGTCTCGACGAGGCCCTCGAGTCCGCCGAGGTAGGCAAGGAGACCGAGGTCGTCATCCCGGCCGAGAAGGCCGCCGGACAGAGGGACCCCAAGTTGGTCGAGATGATCCCGATGCGCGAGTTCCTCAAGCAGGACATCGAGCCCCGGGTGGGCATGGAGCTCAACATCAGGAACCGACCCGGCACCGTCACCGCTGTCACCCCCGGCCGCGTCCGCGTGGACTTCAACCGTCCCCTGGCCGGAAAGGAACTGAGATACAAGTTCACCATCGTCTCCAAGATGGAGGGCGACGAGGAGAAGGTCAAGGGCGTCCTGGAAATGGATTACGGGACCTCCGAGGGCTTCGGCATCACCGTCGAGGACAAGGTCATCTCGATCGTTCTTCCGGACGTCTGCAAGTACGATCAGAAGTGGATCCTCGCCAAGTACCGCGTGGTCGCCGACCTCCGCGAGGCCATGGCTGCATCCAACGTTCGCTTCATCGAGGAGTACGTCAAGGCCGAGCCGGCCGCAGAGGCCGCTCCTGAAGAGGCCGAGGAGTCCGAAGAGATCTCTCCCGAGGAGATCCCTCAGGACAAGGAGTAAACTCCTTCAGCAAACCTTTTCTATCCCCTTTCCATACTCGACAACGATGCACACGTGGCCTAGACTGGATATGGCAGCAGCCTCCTAAGCTGCAGGTCGGGGGTTCGAATCCCTCCGTGTGCGCTCCCCATTCATAACCCGACACCTCAAATCTGGAATTAATAACGGGTGTTTTTGGCGTTTCTACGGCCAGCGGCTTTCGGGCCGCGGTCCCCTTCCACGCATCGCGGAGCTATTGTATTAGGTCGAAGATGCACTATGACAACGCAACATCGGTCAATGGGCGGGGAGCCGCAATGATGTGGCATTGTTCGTTCAGATGTCGCAGCGTATAATGCGGGGGAGTGGGCCGAAAGGCACAATCGACTCTACGCCCATGACTGCCCCTGACGCGTCTGTCCTGGGGGATGCCAAAGCTAATGGTCGAACGATCACACTATTCTGGGCCGCTCCCTTGTCCCACGGAGGCAGCGCCATCTTGGGTATGAGGTGTATTGGCCGGACCCTGATACTGGGGCCTGGACTGTGTACGGCGAGGCGGTGCCAGCCGACGCATGTAATGCACCATCGGCGGCCTGGAGAACGGCAAAACGTATCAGTTCATGGTGAGGGCGATAAAAATTGCTGGCACCAGCCCAATGAGCACTGGCGTCACGGTAACAATGCCATCTAACGAGGGGGGGAATGGCAACGGCATAGAAGTGTTCGCCCCACGTCATCGCCGCAATCATCGCAGTGGCAGCACTCGTACTGTGGCGTAGGAAGTGAACGGGCCGAGGCTTTGGCCTTCAAGCGGTCGAGGACTTCGTAGACGGGTATGCTAGATTATCGCTGCACCAACACGCCTGAATGGTTAGGCGCAGCGCATACAGCGAGCAGATGGCCAGCAGAAAGTGGCCGAAAAGCTTTATCAGGGACAATACATTCGGCAATCCAGAGGATTGTCATGTCTGATCTGACCCCGGAGAGCTTCTTCAGGAATGACCGCCGCAGGGATGAGACCGGGGCCGTGATGGGCACCTGCGAGATACTGAAAATCGAGTGCCGTCTGAGGTACTCGCAGGGGGGTATCTCCGGCGACTGCCGCACTTGTGTGTTCGCCTTAAACTATCTGCAAGAAAAGGGTATGGTCCAAGACATGATCCGCCATAAGGTCTATCATAGCAGGCAGTGAGCAAACCTTACTGCCTGTTTTCCGTTTTCACGCCTTCCATAATTCTTAATGCGCGATCGACGCTGATTCCAGGGAATTTATTTCTTATTAGGTCCACGACCCGCTGTATGTAGATGGGGTCGATGTCCTCGACCGACGGAGTGGGCTCGATCAGGACCTGAGGCATCGTGTTTTTATTACCACTCCACTCAGCACCTTCTGGGAACCGGAAGAGCCGCCCCTCACCTAGAGCATAAAGGAATTTACGCAGCTTGGCCTTCGACAGCTTTATGCCTCGCTCCTTGAGTTCGTTGATGATGTCCTCAATGGACGGCTTGTCCTTCTCTTTGAAAGCCCTGAGGGCCTCGGCATAGATCTTCCTCCTAAGCCCCTGGTCATGCTGGTACATCAGCTTGGAATGAAGATATTGGGCAACCTCAACATCGTTAACGGCGCTGGCAAGGTCGTCGATGCTCTTGAGGACCGCTAATGGCTGGCCCGTATGGGGGTCGTTGTCTATCCTAACGAGGACGTCCCCCTCAAACGAGACGATGTAATTCATGAATGAGCCGAAACAATATTTTCGCTCTGAGAACGACGGGTCGAGGCGGAGCAGGTCCTGCTTCATAGTCGAGAGCAGGACTGGCTTCCGAATGTCCTTCGACTTGATGTATCGGACGATGAGGTCTCTCCCATTGCTGCCCTCATCCAGATCTTCCTCTCCGCTATCGTCTTGCTTTTCGGGCCCTTCAGGCTTCCGGGGCTCTGGCTCGCTCGGCAGGTCCCCCATGAGATCCTCGATCGAGCGGAACTCGTTGCAGTTCTTTTGAACGATGTGGCCTACACACCCCTCGAAGCCAACGACCGCTACAGTCTTCCCGCGTGCTTGTAGCTTCCTTATGAGGTGGATGAAGTCCGTGTCCCCGGAGCCGATGATGTATGTATCTATGCAGCTACTTGACTGGAGATCATCAAGCGTGTCCATCGCCATGCGGAGGTCGGCGGCGTTCTTGCCATTCGAGGTCATGTGCGGAATGAACACGAGGTCGAATGCAAGCTCCATCAGGTCCTGGACGTACAGCGAGCAGGGCTTCTTGGACCAGTCGGCGTACGCCCTCTTGATCAGAACATTGCCATGGCCTGTGGCATAGTCCAGCACGCTGCTCACATCGAGAGGCTTCTCAAGCGACGGGTACTTCTCTCGCGCCGGTATGGCTAAGTTCTCAAAATCCAGATATAATGCAACCTTCCCCGTCATCCTTTCAAAATATGTGACGAGATATATATAGACTATAGTGGGCGCACTTTCCTACACCTACACTGGTGCAATGGCTCTTCGATTGACCTTGGCCATGCAATAGCAACGCTCACCCCTAATTATGACGCTGAAGGGCTTCGGAATATGGTGGAGGATATGGGGGGAGTTCTCTCGCACCGCCAACGAGAAGGACGATCGGCACAACGAGACGATTAAAGCCCCCATCTGCAGATGGAACTCAGGCAGCGTATGCCTGTGTGGTGGCTCGGGTGGCAGCGGTCGCGGGCATCATCGCGGGCGCTGTTCTGATGCCACCGTTCGGTTAATAGGCCAGTGTCGTCTATTTCCTCAAGATCAAGCCCCCGGTCGGTCTTGGCCGTTTCCCCTTTTTCTTGCCCCATATGCGGGTGACCTTGACCTGCTCGTCTAGGTTATCGACGATGATGCCATCGACAGCGAGACAGGTACGACTCAATGATAAAAATGAAAGTTGTTTTGAACGCTGCTCCAGCTCGCCTAACGATCTCACTTCGATCCGGAGCCGCCCTTGTGGCTCGGATGAGTGCACTCTCTCCCGCGGCACTCGTGCTCGGCCAGGCCTCCCTTTCTTCCTGCCTCCACTCTCTTCTCATGGGTGGTCATTTCCGATTCGGAACCTCCCTCCCTGTGACTGGGGTGGGTACATTCTCTCCCGCGGCACTCGTGCTCGGCCAATCCGCCGGCGCGCCCCGCCTCTACTTTCTTCTGATGTAGGCTCTTCTCTGCCATTTTCATCCCTCTTTCAGAACCTCTCGGTCCTGAGGCGGGCTGGTAGACCATCGTATATGGTGTTTGACCGCGCTCTCTGCGGGGCCTGGGAAAGGATGGCCGAGTAAACGAAGGGGAAGGCGTCTAAAGCGGTCAGGTCGTCGCGCCGCGTTCTCCATCTCCCAGGTCCGCATATGGACGCACCGCTCCTGCATCGGCGGCGATCGTCTGTTGTCACTTACGTCCCATATCTAGCGCGTGTCATCCCCTTCCGCAGCGCCGTGGCGGAGCGGCCGGAGTAGAAGATGTGGCTGAATGGCGAACCATATTTAGAGGGACCATCACATTGTCCCCCATCATCGGACGGTAAGGCCGTGGAAGAATTCGATCTGATAATCGTGGGGTCAGGCGCTGGCCTGAACCTGGTGGACGCAGCGGTCAAGTCAGGAATGAAGGTGGCACTGGCGGAGAACGGGGACATGGGGGGCACATGCCTCAACCGGGGATGCATACCGAGCAAGATGTGGATCTACCCGGCCGACGTCATCCGGCAGATCGAGGAAGGCGTCCGCATCGGGATCGAAGCGAAGATCGAGAAGGCCGACTTTGAGGTGGTGCGCGAGAGGACATGGGATACCGTTCTGAAGGAGCGGGAGAACATAGCCGAGGCGGTCAAGGAGGACCCGCGGGTCACGTCCATCAGGGACACCGTCAGCTTTGTCGGGGAGCGGACTCTGAAGGCATCGGACCGCACCATCCACGCCCCCCGCATCGTGCTCGCGGGAGGAGCGCGAAGCGCCGTTCCCGACGTACCCGGGATCGATGAGGTGGAGTATCAGACGTCCGAGACGATATTCGACATCGCCGAGCTGCCGAAGAGCATGATCATCATGGGAGGCGGGTTCAAGGGGTGCGAGTTCGGGCACTTCTTCTCTGCCTTCGGCACCGATGTGACCATCCTGCAACGCCCCGCCCGGCTGCTTCCGAACGAGGAGCTGGAGATCAGTTCGGCCGTAACTCGAAAGCTTGGGCAGCACGTCGCCGTCCGAACCGCCCACGACGTGCTGGAGATACGGAAGACCGACGGAGGCGTGCAGGTCATCAGCAGGGATCGTACCACCGGCAAGGAGGTGAGCAATGAGGCGGAGATGCTGATGGTAGCTACAGGGATGAAGAGCAACGCGGACTGGCTAGACCCCGCCGCGGCCGGAGTGGAGCTGGACGAGCGCGGTTATGTCGTGGTGAACGAGCATCTGGAGACCACCGCGCCGGGGATCTGGGCGCTTGGCGACATAACCGGCCGCCACATGTTCCGCCACACCGCCAACTACGAGAGCCAGGTGGTCTGGTACAACATGTCATCCAAGGACAAGGCGTTCGTGGACGAGCATGCCATACCTCACGCTGTATACACCTATCCGACGGTCGGAAGCGTTGGCATGTCGGAGGAGGGGGCCAAGAGAGGCAACCTGAAGTACCTGGTGGGCTACAACTTCTATTCCAACGCCGCCAAGGGCACGGCGATGGCCAACGACCATGGGGTGGTGAAGGTGCTTGTAGAGGCTGGTACCCGCCGCATACTGGGCGCCCACATCGCCGGCCCGGAGGCCGACCTGCTGGTGCAGCAGATCGTGTACCTGATGAACGCTGGCGATGAGAGCTACCTGCCGATGGCGAGAAGCCAGGTGATCCATCCGTCATTGAGCGAGGTGGTGGCCGGCGCCTTCGCTCATCTCGCAGAGCCGGGAGCGCACCACCATCACTGATGCCAGATAGGGCCCATTCTCGTGGCGTCGGTACGCTCGTGAAGCGCCCACTTGCGGAACAGCTGCCTCGAGGTCATTGCGGCCAGGAACGGTATCGGAGGCGTCAGGTATACCAGCGAACCGAACAGGGCCCCGAACCGCTGGGCGCCGTTCATGCCCCGCACCTTCAGGACTATGGGGTCGTCGGTCTCCCCGCGGTCCAGTCCGAACGCGGAGCGAAGGATCAGCACGTCGGAGCGGTACACCACCTGCATGCTCCATGCGATGGCATCCGTCATGGGGATCTGGATCCCTCCCGCCGAGGTGGTCTTGCTCAGGATCGACCTCCTAAGGTCCTCCGCGGTGCTCCCTTCGAAATTGGTGTACGCGTATCCGACCGTCTTCAGGTAATGGGAATCGGACCCGCCGAGCATGGCCCATCTCTCCGACATCGCAGCACGTTCGGCCTCCGCGTTGGAATAATCGTCGATGTGCCCCCCGTTGAGCACTTCGATGCCGTCCAGGTCCAAATGGTCGATCCTCTGTTTCAGGCAGGGGCAGTGGAGGCTGAAAGGATGCGGAGCTATGACCAGCCCGCCCTGCTCCCTGATGCGGCTGATCGTCTCGACCGCGCTCAGGCCGGCAGGGATCTCTTCCTCGATGAATAGCGCTATCACTTCACCCTCGGCGGTGGTGATCTCCTCGCCCTTGACCACCTCGATGCCGTTGATCTGAGCGGCAGCCTGTGCGGCCACCTCCGCCCCCCGCATGGAATTGTGGTCGGTGATACACACCACATCCATGCCGGCGCTCTTCGCTTTCTTAACGACATCTGCGGGATCGGACACCGATTCCGGGAAGCGCAGGACTCCCATGCGGTGGAGGCCCGAATATTTGGTATGGACGTGAACGTCCGCCTTTCCCTGCACGCCAATCGGAGACCTATCCTTCCTTAAAAAGACTATGGCCCCTTGGACGATTCAGAGAATCTCACCTTTTTATAAGGTCGGAACGAGTGATGATCCCCACTGCCTGGTCCTGTTCCATCACTATGACCGCCGGGAACTCCAGCAGCAGGTCCTTCACTCTGTCGGCGGACGTCGTTCCGGATACCTTGGGGGGCGGCTCGCTCATCGCCTTTTCGGCATGGGAGCCGAGGTCGCCGGAGAATCGCAGCAAGTCCTCCTCGGTGATCATCCCGATGACCGAGCGGTCCCTGAACACCACTACTTGGGACACTCCCTTCTCGCGCATTATCCTTCCCGCCGAGGCGATCGAATCATCATGCTGGACGCCATATATCCCGGCAGTCATGTACTTCCGGCAGTGGTCCTTCTCCTCTTCCTTGAGACAGCGGAATATCCGGTCCACCGTGGAGAATCTGGGGTCGACCTTGCCGCTCTCTATCTTGGCTATGTGGGCCTGCGACACTCCCGCCTTCTTCGCCAGAGCCGTCTGGCTCAGCCCGACCTTGATGCGCAGCCGCTTGATGTCCGATATGTCCATCTATAACCTCTAGTTATAATTCTATGAGCAAAACAATGCTCCAAAATATATATACCCTCTGAACAATCGCACCGTTGGGTAATCACGATGGGAAAGTGTCTGTTCACCTCCGAATCGGTGACCGAAGGTCACCCTGACAAGCTTTGCGACCAGGTCTCCGATGCCTTGCTCGACGCCTATCTGGCGCAGGACCCCGAGGCCCATGTGGCGGTGGAGACGGTCACCACCACGGGCATGGTCATGGTAATGGGCGAGGTCAAGACCGACCCGTGCAAGAACGTTCACATCGACGTCGACCGCGTGGTTAGGGACACAGTCCGCGCGATCGGCTACTCCAGCCCGGAGATGGGCTTCGATGCATCTTCCATATCAGTGATGTCGTCCATCCACGATCAGAGCGCGGACATCGATATGGGAGTGTGCCGCACCTCCAAGGGCAAGAAGCTCGCCACCGGGGCGGGCGACCAGGGGCTGATGTTCGGATATGCCACCGACGAGACGCCGGAGTACATGCCGCTGCCGTTGATCACGGCGCAGAAGCTGGCCTTCCAGCTTGCCAAGCTACGTAAGGACGGCACCCTGCCGTGGCTCCGCCCGGACGGGAAGACCCAGGTCACCGTGGAGTACGAGGACGGCAAGCCGAAGAGGTTCGACACCATCGTCGTCAGCACCCAGCATGCTCCTGTCATCGATGGCGAGACGGACGACGCCAAGGTCCACGCCATCATCGAGAAGGAGATCAAGGACAAGGTCATCAAGCCGGTCTGCGGCAAGCTCCTCGACGCCAAGACCAAGTATTTCATCAACCCCACCGGGCGCTTTGTCATCGGCGGGCCCTGCGGCGATTCTGGCCTGACCGGCCGTAAGATCATCGTCGACACCTACGGGGGCACCGGCCGCCACGGAGGAGGGGCATTTTCCGGGAAGGACCCCACCAAGGTGGACCGCTCTGCCGCCTACATGTGCCGCCACATCGCCAAGAACATCGTCGCCGCCGGCCTGGCCAAGAAGGTCGAGGTGCAGGTCGCGTACGCCATCGGCGTCGCCCACCCCGTTTCGGTGATGATCGACACCATGGGCACCGGGGCCATACCGGACGACGCCATCTCCGCCGCGGTCTCCAAGGTCTTCGACCTCAGCCCCGACGGCATCATCGAGGCCCTGGACCTCCGCCGGCCGATCTACCAGAAGACGGCCGCCTACGGCCACTTCGGCCGCAAGGAGGAAACCTTCCTGTGGGAGAAGGTCGACAAGGTGGACGAGCTTCGCAAGGCCACGGGTGTCAACGGCGCCGCGAAGAGCGGGGCGAAGGCCAAGGCGAAAAAGGGCGCCAAGGCCTCCGCCTGAAATCCCTTACTTCTTTTCCTTTATCTTCATGGCGATCTGCCGGCCCATCTCCCGGCATCTCTCCTTCTCTGCCTCATGCGGCACATAGTTCACCTGGAGGTCTTCCAGCGGCAGCTCCAGGCCAGTGGCCTCAAGCTGTTCCCGCACCGCCCTGGTGCCACCTCCGTTCCAGCCGTGGGAGCCGAACACCGCGCCGATGCGGCCCTTGGGGCGCAGCCCCTTCATGTAGAACACCAGGTCGGCCACGCTCGGGAACATGGTATTGTTGATCGTCGGCGTTCCCACCACTATCGCCCTGGCGTCCAGCACCTCCTTGATCACCCAGCTGCGATCGGTGTCGCCGAGCTTTAGCACCTGGACCTCCACACCCTGCGAGGCGATGCCGTCAGCGATGTGTTGGGCCATGGTGGCTGTGGAGCCCCACATCGTATCGAACACGATCACCGCCTTCTCCTTGGTGACGTTCGAGCCCCAGTCCGAGTACGCTTTCAGTATCTTCCCGAGGTCCTTCCGCCAGATCACCCCATGAGCGGTGGCGAGGATCTGGATGTCCAGCTCGCTAGCCTTCTCGAGCGTCTTCACCACCCTTGCGCCGAACGGCATGATGATGTTTGCGTAGTACTTCGCCGCCTCGTGGAATAGGATGCCCTGGTCCACCTCGTCGTTGAAGCGCGCGTTGGTGGCATAGTGCTGCCCGAAGGCATCCATGCTGAACAGCAGCTTGTCCTCGGGGACGTAGGTGAACATGGAGTCAGGCCAGTGCAGCATGGGCGTATCGATGAAGCGGAGGGTCTTGCCCCCGCAACGGATCTCCGACCCGTCCTCCACCGCGTCGACCTTCAGTTCGGGAAAATGCAATGCCAGACCTTCCTTCCCCTTCCTCGACGCCAGGACCTTGGCGCCTGTCAGCTTCTGCATCTCCAACAGGGAGGACGAATGGTCCATCTCGGTGTGGTTGGACACTATGAGGTCGATCTTGGACGGATCGATGACGCTCTTGATACGGGCGAGAAGCTCGTCGAGGAAGGGCCGCTTGACCGTGTCGATCAGAATGTTCTTCTCGCCGGTCATGAGGTACGCGTTGTACGTGGTGCCGCGCGGAGTGGTATAACCGTGAAAGCTCCTGATGTTCCAGTCGATCGCTCCTACCCAGTAGATGTTGTCCGTTACCCTTATTGCCTCCAATGACTCACCGGGTTTGTATCGCCCCACAAGATATGTATCATCTTCGGAGGATACGAGAGGCGCTACGAGGCTGATGAGGTAGGCTCAGCTGTAGTAGTACTCCCCTCTCTCTTTCTGCTCACGGTCCAGCCGGGAGCCGGGCTTGTTGATGCGGGGCCGGTTGGTGTCATTGTCGCGGCGGAACGTCACGTCGATGTCTTCCAGGAACATGTTCATCCCGTGCCTCATCTCGTACGGTCCGCCCGCCGTCCCTTCCACGCCAGGCGTGCCGCGGAACACCATCATGCTGTCCGATACCATGTCCAGGAAGTAGATGTCATGGTCGACGATGAGCGCGCTGCGGCCTTTCTTCTCCATCACCCTGCGGATTGTCTTGGCCGCCTCCATGCGCTGGTTCGAGTCCAGGTACGCGGACGGTTCGTCGAGCAGATAGATGTCCGCTTCCTTGGACAGGCACAGGGCGATGGACATCCTCTGCAGCTCTCCCCCGGATAGGTTCATGACGTTCTTCTCGTACAGCCGGCGAAGGGCCAGGGGGTGTGCGATCTCGCTCTCGAAGAAGCCGGATTGGAAGAACTCGTACGCGGTGGTCTCGAACAGCTCTCTTACCGTGCCGTCGAAGTCGGGCGAGATGTACTGCGGCTTGTATGAGACCTTGGCGCTCTTGTCCAGCTTCCCAGCGGTCGGTTCCTGCACCCCTGCCAGCATCTTGACGAAGGTGGTCTTTCCGATAGCGTTCGGTCCGACCACGCCGACCGACTCGCCGATCTTAATGGAGCCTCCCTCCACCTTCAGCCGGAACTGCTTGTAGTCGCATTCCAGGTCCCCGAAGTCCATCAGGGTCACCATTTCCACGGTGTCCCGGGGAGGGTGCGACTCGAACCTTATGGAGGTGTCGCGGAAGCGGATGTTCTCTTCCCGCATGTAGCCGTCCAGGTAGGTGTTTATCGCCGTCCGCACCTGGCGGGGCTGGGCGAACACACCGTATGCGCCCTCGGAGCCGTATACCAGGTAAGCGTTGTCGGCCATGAAGTCAAGGATGGCCAGGTCGTGCTCGATGACCACCACCTGCTTCTCTGCAGCAAGATTCTGGATGAGCCTCGCCATGCGTATGCGCTGATAGATATCGAGGTACGACGACGGCTCGTCGAAGAAGTACACATCGGCGTCCTTCATGAGGGTGGCGGCGATGGCGACCCTCTGCAGCTCTCCCCCGGACAGCTTTTCCAGAGGGCGGTCGATCACTCCAGTGAGGTCGAGCAGGGACGCGGCCTCGTCCACGGTCATGCGCTCGGCCACCCTGCTCAGCAGGTCGCGGGCGACCCCTTTCACCACGGCGGGCAGCTTGTCAACGTACTGCGGCTTGAGCGCCGTGCGCACCTGACCGGCGTAGACCTTCACCAGATAGTCGCCCAGCTCCGTTCCCGACAGCCGATCGAGGACCTCCTCCTTGGATGGGGGGTTGTCGAACTCGCCGAAGTTGGGGACCTCCTTTCCGGACAGCAGCCCGATCGATGTCGTCTTGCCGATCCCGTTGGGACCGAGGATGCCCGTCACCAGTCCCGTCTTGGGCACCGGCAGCCGGTAGATACGGAAGCCGTTCTGGCCATACTGGTGCATCAGCTCGTTCTCGATCTCCGCCGGCAATCCGATGATCTTGATGGCCTCGAACGGGCATTTGTTGATGCATATCCCGCAGCCGGCGCACAGCTCCTCCGAGATGATGGGCTTGCCCCCCTCGCCCATCACCACTGCCTCCACCCCTGTTCTGACCTTGGGGCAATAGTTCCTGCACTCCGCATTGCACTTCTTGGGCTGGCAGTGGTCACGAAGCAGGACCGCGATACGCATGAGGTGCTCAATGGACCCCCTGTTAAAAAACTTGATTGTCCGCCACTGCGCGGGACGGGCGTTCTGGTCGCGGTCAAGCCTTAAATCCTCATTCCACTATGGCCGTCCGATACCATGGCCAAAGTTCTCGTGTGCGTCGCGTGGCCTTATGCTAACTCACCAATACACCTCGGGCATGTAGCGGGCTCGCTGCTACCTCCCGACCTCTACTCCCGTTACCGCCGCCTCCGCGGCGACGAAGTGCTGATGGTCTCCGGCTCCGACCAGCATGGGACGCCCATCACGGTGCGGGCCGAGAAGGAGGGGACCACCCCCCTGGAGGTAGCGGAGCGCTACCATGAGATCAACAAGAAGGCCATCGAGGGGTTGGACATCGAGTTCAGCCTGTTCACCAAGACCCATACCGAGAACCATTTCCGCGTGGTCAGCGAGGTCTTTCTCGAACTGCTCAAGAAGGGCTACCTGTATGAGAAGAGCACCCTGCAATATTTCTGCCCCTCCTGCGACAAGTTCCTCCCGGACCGCTATGTCGAGGGCGCCTGCCCCTCCTGTGGCAACGAGAAGGCGAGAGGGGACCAGTGCGAGAAGTGCGGCAAGACCTTCGAGGGCGGAGAGCTGATCGAGGCGAAGTGCGTGCACTGCGCCACCGTGCCGGAGCTGCGGGAGACGAAGCACCATTTCATCAGACTGTCCGAGTTCCAGGAGCAGCTGATCGACTGGATCAAGGACAAGGAGCATTGGCGCCCCTCGGTGCAGCTGTTCACCCAGAACTGGCTGGAGGCGGGATTGGAGGACCGCCCCATAACCAGGGACATGGAATGGGGCATCCCCGTTCCGCTGCCCGGCCAGGAAGGAAAGGTCATCTACGTGTGGTTCGATGCCGTCATCGGCTACCTCAGCGCGTCCAAGGAATGGGCCCAGCTGTCCGGGGGCCCTGACGCCTGGAAGGCCTACTGGACCGATCCCGCGGTCAGGAGCTATTACTTCCTAGGAAAGGACAACATACCATTCCACACCATCATCTGGCCGGCCATCCTCATGGGTTGCGGAGGACTGAACCTTCCCTACGACGTGCCGGCTAACGAGTTCCTCACCTTCAAGGGCGACAAGGTGTCGAAGAGCAGGGGGACCACCATTGATATACCCTCGCTGCTGAAGCGCTACGACCCGGACATCATCCGCTACTACGTGGCGGCGAACATGCCGGAGAACAAGGACGCCGACTTCTCCTGGGAGGACTTCGAGGTCAAGATCAACAACGAGCTGGTGGCGACCCTCGGTAACTACTACCACCGTGTGCTCAGCTTCACATACAAGCACTTCGGGGAGGTGCCCGAGTTCGTCGGGACCGCCGAGGAGCGGGAAGAGATGATGAACGCCATCCGCGAGGCCAGGGACGCTGTCGCCGAAGCGATGGATGGGTGCCACTTCAAGCGGGCGCTCAAGACCATCATGGACCTGGCGCAGTTCGGGAACCGGCATTTCGATTCGGTGGGGCCGTGGGCGCTGATCAAGAAGGACCGCCAGGCATGCGGTTCCGCGCTGCACCTGCACCTCATGCTGGTGAAGGCCCTGGCGACGCTCACCTCACCGTACCTGCCGAGTTCCTCGGAGAAGGCGTGGACATTCCTGGGGCAAGAGAGCACACTGCAGCAGGCCGGGTGGTCGGCGGTGGATTCGGACCTCGAAGCTCATCAGAAGCTCAATGAGCCGAAGCCCCTGTTCTCCAAGATCGAGGTGGAGAAGGACGAGGGCGATCCGGTGTACGGCGGCTTCGAGACCCTCAACCTCAAGGTCGGCCGCATCGTCAAGGCGCAGGACCATCCCAATGCCGATTCGCTGCTGCTGCTGGAGGTCGATATCGGTAAGACGATCCAGGTGGTAGCGGGACTGAAGGCCTACTACACCAAGGAGGAGATGGAGGGCCGCAAGGTGGTGGTGGTCTCCAACCTCAAGCCTGCCAAGCTGCGCGGCGAGCAGTCGCAGGGAATGCTCCTGGCCGCCGACTCCGGCGACCTGGTCAAGCTGGCCTCGCCCCCCGAGGATTCCGTGCCGGGCGATGCCGTCAGCAGCGGGCTGAGGCAGTCGGACCGCCTGATCGAGTTCAAGGACTTCCAGAAGCTCACCCTCCGCGTAGCGGCTGTTGACGGGAACGAGCTCGACGTCGGAAGGACCGTGAGGGCCAAGGGCCCGGTGGAGTTGAAGGCCAAGAGGGTCGTCGCATACCTCCCGACGCCGGACGCGGACGAAGCGCTGGTGCTATCCACTGACAAGGGGCCGGTGACCGTCGACGACGCCATGCCTGGCGGGGCCACGGTGCGATGAAGGCCGACCTTCACGTCCACTCCGACCACTCGGGGGACGGACGCCAAAGCCTGGAGGATATCCTGCGCACCTGCCGGGAGATCGGCCTGGGCGCGCTGGCCATAACCGACCACAACAACATGGATTGCTATCCGTCCGTTGCCGAGGACATCATGATCCTGCCGGGAATGGAGATAACCACCGCCGACGGCCACGTACTCGCATATCTAATCGGCGAGCCGGTCCCGAGAGGCAGGAGCGTCGATGAGACCATCGACCTCATACACGACCAGGGAGGGATCGCGGTCGCGGCGCATCCGTACCGGTGGTGGTCCGGCCTGGGCGAGGAGAACGTACGCGGCAGGAAGTTCGACGCGGTGGAGACATTGAACTCCCGCTCCATGGGCCTCGGCAACCGCCGCGCTGCTCGTCTGGCACGCAGCATCGGCGTATCGGAGGTGGGCGGGAGCGACGCCCACGTCACCGCTCACATCGGGCGAGCGTGGACCGTCTTCCCGGACGATTGCCAGAACGCCGAGGACATGGTGAAGGCGATACGGACGGGCGCCACGTCGGCGGAGGGACGCGGCAGGGGAATCGGGCAGACCATCGCCTACGGCACGAAAAGCATAGCCCGGTGGGCGGGCAGGGGCTTCAAGAGGCTGTGATCACAGCATCCGTTCGATCATATCGGCCAGCGAACGGGCCTCTTGGACGACGGCCACGTCATCGACCTGCCGGTCCGCCGTCACCGCGATCAGGTATCTCGGGCCGAGGCTGACGAGCACGAGGTCCTTCTCGCCCATCATCACCTTCACCTCGTTCAGGCGGTCCCGGAGCTCCGTGGTGACGGTCTGCCCGGCGCCCAGGACGATCGCGCACATGGCCGCGAATGTCTCCCTATGCCCCTCCTCAGGCGTGGTGCCCATGACGAACATGCCGCCTCGGGAGATGAGAGCGACGTTCCTGACATGGTCTATCGCTTCTATCTGGTCGAGGGCGTTCTTTACAGCAGTGAGTTCGCTCATTTCAACCACGCTTCCAGGATGGGTATTGTCAAATGATTAGCCGCAATAAATAGATTGTGATAAAAATGAGGGCCCGCCTGCGGTCTGGCATCTCGCACCGTTGCCGCCCTCTCATGCGGCTGAACGGCCATGCGGCATGCCCGGCACGCAGGGCAAAGGTTGATGTAGCGACCAGACGGTCCCTGCCTGGAGATCGCCTTGTGGCTTAAAGGGCGCTTGGGCCTTGGAGTAAAGGCAGAGAACATCGAAAGCAGGATGATCGAATCCTTCCGTTCACCGCTGGACTTCGAGGTCCGGATGGCGAGCAAGAAGCTGGTATGCCAAGCGGAGGAGATGCCCCACATCATAATCCCGGCGTTGCTGCGCAACTACGATAATAAGAACGACCGCGTACGCGAGGGGGTTCGCGAAGTCCTGTCCCGGATCGTGGCCACGAACTCAGGCATGGGCTCTGTGATCGATGAGATGTGCAACCCCAGCAATGCGGTGCGAAAGGGGCTCCACGCCTTCCTCGGTGACCACATCGGCTTCCACGCGGCGACATACGCATCGTTGTACGAGCAGACCATGCTGCTGGTGGCGATGTCCCAACGCAAGGAAGTGCCGGCGGACGACATCATATCCCTGGCGAACCAGTCCAAGCGCACCTTCCTGAACGGCGAGGTGATGAAGGCGGTGGGCGACATCGGCTACTGCCTGGACCACATGAAGCACCGCTATCGCACCTCCGAGCAGTACAAGGAGTACGTGACCGACCTGCTGAAGATGGCGCCCGACCTCACCAAGATGGGCGTGTACAGGAGCACTATCGAGGAGCCGCTGCGCAAGGTCATGAGAGCATCGCGCTACCGCGAATATGATGAGACGAAGGAGATCGTGCAACTCCGGACCAGGGAGTCGCAGCTGTATGCGGCCTTGGGGAGGCTGGAGAGGTCGGTGAGGAACAGCATGTCCGAGCGGCCTGACCCGCCCAATGAGCTGGCCGCTGATGACCGCGAACTGCTGTCCCGCATGCAGGCGCTCATCGAACGATTCACGTCATTGGTGCTGGTGGGTCGCCATGACGAGGCCGTCTCCGTTCTCCTGGAGCATCTCAGTTCGCCCGAAGCGAACCCGTCCCTGCTGGCGTGGAGGCGCCGGCTGGAGGGGAAGGACCCGTCGGCATTATTCACATTGTTCCTGGTGGGACTGGCAAGCGTCAAGCTCGCCGCGGTCGTGCTACCCGACGCTGCCGAGGACCTCTATCAGACCGAGCTTCGTTCTCTGGTGGGAGTGCCCAGCATCCATCTGGTGATGTGGCCTGAACACTTTCTCAGCAGCCTTTCGCCCCCTGATCGGGAGGAGCCTGTGAGCGCGGCGACAGATGAGGGGCAGGCATAATATCGCAACGGATAATTAAAACCTGGACCATTCATCTCGCAACATTTATATCTCCGCGAACCGCTCTTCCTGGCGAGGGATGCACTAATGCCAAGTTCATTGGTAAGGAACGCTTTAGGCAGCGAGTACGCTATTGACGAACAGCCCGCCGTAGGGGGAGAACTATCCGCGGTGGACAAGGAGCTCATGGAGTTCGCCAAGAGGCTGGACGTTTGTATCAAGATCATCGGTTGCGGGGGCGGCGGTTCGAACACCATCAACCGTTGCGTCGACGCTGGCGTGGACGGCGCGCAGCTTTGCGCCATTAACACCGACGCCAAGCACCTGCTGACCATCAGGGCACCGAGGAAGATCCTCATCGGGAAGAGCACCACCCGCGGTATGGGCGCTGGAGCGCTTCCGGAGAACGGAGAGGCCGCGGCCCGCGAGAACGACGCCGAGATAAGGGACTTCCTCGCGCAGTCGAACATCGTGTTCGTCACCGCCGGCATGGGCGGCGGCACCGGCACCGGCGCCGCGCACTATGTGGCGTCGATCGCCAAGGAGCAGATACGTGCGCTCACCATCGGTGTCGTGACGTTCCCGTTCAAGGCCGAAGGGACGGTCAGGGCGGAGAACGCCATGCTCGGCCTCAACAAGCTTCGTCATGTCTGCGACACCACCATCGTGGTGCCGAACGACAAGCTGCTGGAGCTCGTTCCCAAGCTGCCGGTGGACGCGGCGTTCAAGGTCGCTGACGAAGTGCTCATGCAGACGATCAAGGGTCTGACGGAGATCATCACCAAGCCTGGCCTGGTCAACCTCGACTACGCTGACATCCAGACCGTCATGAAGGAAGGCGGGGTGGCGTTCGTCGGCATCGGGGAAGCGTCCGAGGACGATGACGACCGCGTCAAGGCGGCCGTGCACGAGGCGCTGAGCTCTCCCCTGCTGGGTGAGATCGACCTCAAGGATGCCAAGGGCTGTCTGATCAGAGTGGTGGGCGGACCGGACATGACCGTCGCCGAAGCTCAGAGGGCCGCGCAGATCGTCAACGATTCCGTCAACGAGCGCGCCAGGATCATCTGGGGTTGTTCCATCGACCCCGAGCTGCAGGGCACCATCAAGATCCTGCTGATCGTCACCGGCGCGCAGTCCCAGTACATGTACGGGAAGGGAGGAGCTCCCACCGCCAAGGCCGGAGGGTTCGAATCCGCTCCTCAGAGGCTCGGCGGCCAGCCCAAGCCCAGGGAGCCGCAGCCCATGAGGCAGGCTCCGGCGTATGACGACGGCATAGACTTCGTCCGCTGAGCGAGGGGGCACTCGGGGACCCGTCGAAACCCTTTCTCCTCTTTATGGAGAGGGGTCAGAAGTCAAAGGCGCTGTCGCCAAAGGTGACCGCCGGGCAGGGTTCCGCGCAGCGTCCGCAATGGATGCACGCGGCCGTATCGACAACGATCTTGCCTAGCTCGATCCTTAGTGCACCCTCGCAACATCTGGCGATGCAGACGCCGCACCCGACGCACTCCTCGGCCTTGACCACCGCCCGGCGAACCCTTTCCACCTTTTCCTTCAATGTCTCGGGGTCCTGGTCCTTGCCGATCAGGGCGCCCTCGTCGAACACCGTGACCTGGTCCACGGCGCACCAGCCTTCAACCTGGCTGATCTCGACCGCCCCGATGATGTTCAGCACGTTGGCGACGCGCTCGAGATCAAGGCCATGGGAGAACGCTCCCTCTATGCTGTACCCCAAGATGCATGGCGAGACGCCCTTGGCCAGGAACAGGCGGAGGTTGGTCGTTTCCTCTGCTTTCGCCTCGCTCCGGCCGATGTCCACTCCAGCCTTCTCCAGCTCCTGGCGGTATGAGGGCGGGATGCGCCTCCATCTCCACGCGCCGTACTCGATCCATTCGTCCGGCAGGCCCTTGGAGCCCGCGTAGGTGCGGAGGGCGGCGTCCCATTCCTCGTAGAGAGGGGAACCTTCCTTCACTCGCTCCAGCTCGGCCAGGTCGGAGGCCGGGCACATGAAGCAGCCGATGCGATCCAGCCCCCGCTCGTACCACGGGTTGGCCTTCTCGCCTTCGCCCATAATGAGCAGCCATACATGGAGCGCAGTCCAGTTCTGGATGGGCGACGCGCCCACCTGCCCGGGGGTCCAGGGATTGTTCCACACCCTTGGCTTGGACGCCCGCGCCTCTGATTCATAGCGCCGCTGGCCTATGAACGACAGCACGCCGTTTGGATAGTGCTTCATGATCGCCCGGACGGTCGGCCCGAGCTTGTTGGTCTTGCAGCACCACCGGTAGTCGCGGCCCGGCGGGCCGAACACCCGGAGGCCTTCCTGGAACGCCTCTCGCGGCGCCTGCTCCACGATCAGCTCAGCGCCATGGCGGGCGGCCACGTCACGAACGTGCTCGACGGTCTCAGGGAACTCCAGCCCGGTGTCGATGAAGAACACCGGTATGTCCAGTTCCGCTTTCCTGGCCAGCAGAAGAGTGGCCAGGGAGTCCTTTCCTCCAGAGAACGATATCATGGCCGGCAGCCCGTGCTGCCGGACCGTCCTCTGCATGAACGACACCGCCTCTGATGTCATCCGCTCCATCTCCGGACGGTTCGCCTCGACGACGCGGTCCCAGGTCGCCGACGTCCGGGATGGATCGTCATGGTGCTCCTCCACCCAGCGAACCTTGACCGCCATGCCCTTGGCGCCCGGGATCATCTCCTCGGAAGACATCCTAGCCAGGCCCGCGGCGAACGCGCGTCCCTGCTTGTCGAGCAGCACGACCTCGTCGCCCGCCCGGATGCCGGGGTCCGCGCTCACCACTCCTGGGGCCAGCATGTTGGAGCCCTTGAGGATGAACGGTATCGCGCCGTCATCGGCGAAGATGCGGCCCCTGCTCATCACGCCTTCCATGGATCGCGCAGCAGGCATGCGGGGAAGGAACGTCCATCCCCTGCCCACGTCGTAGCGCATGGTGCCCTGCACCGCGCCGTCGGCGATGATCTCGTCCATGCGGTCCAGCGCCGGCGCCTTGCTCATTATGGCCACGTGGCCCTCGGGAAGCACCGCCAGTCCGACCCCGTCACCGAACTGGGCGTCCAGCGTGCGGCGGGCCAGCTCGATGTCGTGCGAGAATGCCGGGCGGGCATCGCCTGGCGGGGTGATCTCCACCGGTCTGGTGCTTCCTCCGCAGCTTCCGCATTCTTTGATTTCGAGAACGGGAACGTTGCACCGATCGCACCATCGCAAGGGCATCTTGCCTAACCTGACCTGGGCCACGGTGTGCGAGTAAGTGCGCTGATATAAATGGATTTGCACCGATGCTCCGCCTGGCCGTGGCGGTTCCTCGAGCCAGATGCTCACCGGGAAGATGGTCGAAAGAGTAGCGTCACGACCGCATCATCCACTGGCCGGTCGCATGAGCCGCTGCACTCGCCCCGACGTACCGGACGGCCCTTCGGTGAGCGTCGTCAGGACGTACAGCTCTCCATCGGCGTCCTCTCCGAACGCCAGGACGTATTCGCCCAGCTCCCCGCGCCCGTCGATGCTCATCTCTTCCATGGTCCATCGCCCGTCGCTATGCTCGGTCCCGGCGAACAGCTTACCCCGGGGAGAGCCGCTCTTTCCGCTCAGGTCGCCAAAGATGTACTTTCCGCGGAGGCCGGGGATCGAGGACCCCCGGTACACGTATCCGCCGATGACCGCCGTGCCTATGCCCCCCCGCCGGTTGGCGGCGTTCGGATATTCCAGGATGGGGTCGATGAGCTCCTCCCCCCTGGCCCCGCGGTCCGGGCAGTCGTCCATTTCCGCCCGATTGTCCCGGGCATCGAAGCAATGCCTGCCCTCGCGTATGTGCCAGCCGTAGTTGCCCCCGTTGACGATGATGTCCACCTCCTCCCATCGGGTCTGGCCGACGTCGGCTGCGAACAGTCTCCCGGTCTCCCGGTCGAAGGAGATATGGTAAGGGTTCCTCAGCCCGTATGCGTATATCTCGGGAAGGCCGCCGCCCCGGGCGAAAGGATTGTCGGGCGGGATCCCGTACTCCTTGCCGTCCGAGTGGCCATCCACATCGATGCGGAGGATCTTTCCCAGCATGGTGCCGAGGTCCTGGCCGTTGCCTGTCTGCTTATTATGCCCCATCCCCTGGTCGTTCTGAGCGCCGCCGTCGCCGAGCGGAACGTACAGGAGGCCGTCCGGCCCGAAGGCGATGTGCCCGCCATTGTGGTTCATCTGCGGCTCCTGCACCTTCAGAACGGTCCGGGCGGAGCGGACATCGACCTCACCATCCATGACAGTGTACTCCGCCAAGTGGCTGGTGTTGTTCCAACCCTCTCGCTCGGGAGGCGCGCTGTAGTAGAGATAGAACTTCCCGTTCTTCGAGAACCGTGGATGGAACGCCATTCCGAGCAAGCCTCTCTCGTCATACCCGGGATCGAGGTCGATGACATAGCTGGCGATGTCGAGGAACATGCTTCGCTTCATGTCGCTTGAAAGGACATGCGCCTTTCCGATCTGGTCGACGATGAACATCCTGCCGCTGCCGTCCGGAGGGCATGCCATGGCGACAGGGTTGACCAATCCTTCCATCACCGTTTCCAGCCCGACCGTCATCTTCTCCTTCAAACTCTCCTTCATAGCTCCGATAGCACCGCTCCTGCTCATGTGAACACCGTGGATGGTCGTTGGTACCTCGAGGTAGATAAGCAGTCATGCTGAAAGCCATCTAGAGAATGGCTGCCGGAGCGCTCAGGACGGATGCGGAAACATTCATAACAGGCGGCATGGGATTGTAATCGTCATGCGTCCGGCGCGATCGGACGCTCGGAGGGTCGGATGGATGCTGTAGACAGTTGGTGGGTGTTTCCCGGATTCAGGATCGAGCAGGTGGCGACCGGCCTCAACAAGCCGGTCAACATCGCCATGGCGCCGAGGCGGGAAGGCGGGCCGCTTTTGTACGTCTCCGAACTGTACGGCCGCATACGCGTAGTCACCTCCGACTGCAAGGTCGGCACGTTCGCCGACTCCCTGCTCAACTATGTGCCGGACCATGTCCTCCCCGGTTCCGGGGAATCGGGCGTCACCGGCATCTGCGTCGATCCCGCCTCGGGGGACGTGTTCGCGTCGATGGTGTACGTCGACGACGGTAGGCCGTTCTCCAAAGTGGTGCGGATGAGCACCGCCGACGGTATGACCATGACGAGCTCAAAGACGATCGTGGACGGCATACCGGCGACCTTCAACGCCCACCAGGTGCAAGCGCTGACGATAGGCCCGGACGGAAAGCTGTACGTCAACCTCGGCGACGGCTATGGCGAGCCGGAGGCGGCGCAGCGGGACGATGACCGGAGAGGGAAGGTGCTGAGGCTCGATCTCGACGGCTCGGTGCCGGACGACAATCCGGCGAAGGGCAGCCCCGTCTTCGCCAAGGGCTTCCGCAACCCTTTCGGCGCGGCGTGGCGGCGCAGCGATCGTTCGCTGTACATCACCGACAACGGCGCGCAGTCGTACGATCGCATCGCCCGGGTGGAGGCCGGCGGCGATTACGGGTGGCCGCCCGACATGCGAAAAGGCTCATTGTTCTGGTGGACCTTCACTCAGGCGCCTACCGCCCTCGGCTTCGCGCAGGACGGGCAGTTCGGCGACCTCTTCAACGACCATCTGTTCGTGGCGCTGGCCGGGCCGGCCAGGCACAAGGTCCCGGCGATGAAGGGCAAGAAGATCGTCAAGCTGGAGCTGGGCAGGGACGGCGGAGCGGCTTCCTACGATGATTTCATCGTGTACGCCGGAGAGGGCCTGGCGATGCCGGTCGGCCTTGCCTTTGGCCATGACGGGCTGTACTTCACCGACCTGTACGGGGAAGGCGACGTTTACGGAAAGGAGCCGCAGGGAAACGTGTTCCGGGTGGTTCGGGCGGAAGGGGGTGAGGGACCTGGCAAAGGGCTGCGCTATTGATACACGAGATCGGTGGGTCGAGGACTCCGAGGAGAACTTCAGGAACTGCTACTGCCCCGGGTGCCCCACCTACCACGAGTGCATGAAAGCCGGCGGAGAGAAGCTGTACTGCGCCCGCCAAACGTCGAGATGTGACATAGTCCGACGCGGCTGCGAATGCGGCGAATGCTCCGTGGCATTGCGTTCACGGCTCTCCCTGAACTACTACTGTCAGGACGGGCCGGCAAGGTTCTAGCCTGCCATTCATTGCTTCACGCTGGCCCGGGCGCGCTCCGCCGCGGGGTCGCGGGCCCACAGCAGCGGAACGCTAGACGCGATGGCGATGATTCCCGCAAGAACGAAAGGCGCCGCTCCGATGACCTCCTCCCCGGGCGGCAGGAAGAATGTCAGGGCGATGGGGCCGATGAAGGAGCCGACATCGCCCATGGTGCGGAACAGCCCCATCGATGCGCCCAGCTCGCTCGGGCGGGACACGTCGGACACCCACGCTCCGATGGGGCCGGTAAGTCCCAACGCCGCCCCCATGGCGATCATGAGGATAGTGAACGTCACCTCGTTCCCGACCAATGCCAGCGAGAGGGCCAGGATGCCGGTGATGAAGAGGCTGGCGAACATGAACGGCCGCCGGCCCAGGCGGTCGCTGAACGTCCCTGCCGGAAGCAGCGTGATGAAGTTGGTGAAGGAGAACGCTGTAAGTACGGCTCCGAACTCCACGGGGGTCATGGAGAGGTTCCGAACGGCGAAGACGGGAAGTATGGTCGCGATCAGTCCGATGCGGACGACCGATATCGCCAGCAGGCCGAGGTTGATCGACGCCAGCGATCGATTGCGCAGGGAGCGGGTGAGCTGCCGAATCTCGAGGCGGCCTTCGGTCCCCTCGACCAGCGAGGGTTCGACGCCCAGATGGACCATCGCCAACGATATGAGAGCGAAGAGCGCGTAGATGAGGAAAGGCGTTCCGAGGCCGAAGCTCTGTCCGAACAGTCCGCCCAGCAGAGGGCCGCTCGTCGAGCCGAGGAACTGCAGGCTGACGAACAGCCCTAGGTGCCTCCCCCTCTTGCTGGCCGGGCACAGGCGGCTGACGGCCAGATATGATGAGGTGAAGTACACCGCCGAGCCGGCCCCCTGGAGGATCAGGCCGATGAGCAGCATCCAGTAGCTGACGGCCGCGGCGGAGATCAGCGCCGAGATCGCCACTATGAGCAGCCCCAGCGACATGAACCTCCTGGTCCCGATGCGGTCCGAGACCATTCCCGCGGGGATGTCCAGCAGCACCTTGGTGATGCCTATGCTGCCCACCAGCGCTCCCACCATGGCCAGGCCCACGTCGAACGTAAGGGCGTAGAGAGGAAGGACCGGCGTGAGAAGGCTGAACCCGAAGCTGACCAGAAAGCCCACCACCGAGATCAGGATGGTGGCCCTGAGCCCCTGCTGCGGGGAGCATCGTGCTCCTGCGCTTTCCTTCCTGCCGTCGCTCATGACCGATGACGACTAGCCGACCAGGCACTATATTGAAACGTCGCGTTCCCGCTGCCAAGAGACAGCATCTGGAACGTGCCGCGTGCCGACCGATGTCGCGCCGCAGGTAGAAGTCCCTATATATCTGGAGTTGTTTTTCGTCCCTGGTCTGTATGAAGGCAACCAAGCGCTCGATGGACGTGTCCTACGCCATCCGCGACATACTTCTGCCTGCAAGGGAGCTGGAGAAGCAGGGTCACGAGATAATCAAGCTGCACATAGGTGATCCCAACAAGTGGGACTTCGAAACGCCCAAGCACGTCCGTGACGCGCTGTGCCGGGCGGTCGAAGTGAACGACAACGGCTATGCCGAGTCGGAAGGCTACGTCGATCTTCGCCGCTCCATCTTGGAGAAGGAGAGGCAGAAGAACGGCATCAACGTGGGCATCGACGACTGCATAATCACCAACGGCGTCACGGAGGCCATACAGACCATCTCCGCGGCCGTGATCGATGCCGGCGACGAGGTCCTGGTCCCTGGTCCCGGTTATCCGACCTACAGCGAGTTCACCAAGTTCTTCGGCGGCGTCCCCGTTTCCTATCGCGCCGACGAATCGAACGGCTGGGAGCCTGATGTGGACGACATACGCAGGAAGATCACTCCGCGGACGAAGTACATCACCATCATCAATCCGAACAATCCCACCGGCTCGCTGTACTCGGACAAGGTGCTGAAGGAGATAATCGACATAGCGGGCGAGAACGACCTGTTCATCATCTCCGACGAGATCTACGACCTGATGACCTTCGACGGCACCCACCATTCCACCGCCTCGCTGTCCAAGGACGTTCCGGTCATCCTCTTCAACGGCTTCTCCAAGGTCGACCTGCTGCCCGGGTGGAGGCTCGGCTACACGGTGTTCAACGACCCGCAGGGAAAGCTGGACGAGATCAAGGAGGGCATGATGCGCCAGCTCCGGTTAAGGATCTCGGCCAATAACCCCTGCCAGATGGCGGTCATCGAAGCGCTGGAAGGGCCGAAGGACCACCTTGAGGTGACGAACCGCAAGCTGAGGGAGCGCCGCGACTACGTGGTGAAGAGGATCAACTCCATCCCGGGTCTGAGCACCGCCACCCCTCACGGGGCGTTCTACATCTTCCCGAAGATCGAATCGAAGCACTGGAAGAACGACAACGACTTCGTTCTCGACGTGCTGCACAACGCCCATGTGCTTCTCGTTCCCGGCTCAGGGTTCTGCCCTCAGTTCGGGAGCATGCACTTCCGCGCGGTGTTTCTGCCTCCAGTGGAGACGCTGGCCAAGGCGTTCGATTCCATCGAGGACTACATGAACAAGGTCGCCTGAGCGTCAGGCGCGAATACCTTCCATAACCTTCTTCCCTCTTTTCTTTGCCGTTCCCAGCCAGTATCCGCTGCTTAGCCACTTCTCGAACGTGAGCATGCCGGGGTGCATCTGTCTCAGCCCGTCGATATCGGCTTGGTAGCCCTTCTCGCTGAACCATTGAAGCATGAGGAACGCATCGCGATCGAAGTCCTCCACGTCCTCCAGCGATTGCTCGGTGAACCTGACGTTCATTCCCAGCTCCCTGGAAAGCAGCTCCGCCACCTTGGGCATGGTCAATGAGTCCCCGGCAAGCTCGATGCCCTGGCCTGCCATCTCCTCCAGGCGGTCGAACGCCATGGCGGCGAAGAAGCCGATGTCGTCAAGCGCGATCATCTGCAACGGCACATCTGGCGGAAGCGCGAACATGAGTTCGCCGTCCTTGATCATGCGGCACCGCCGGGGGTAGTTGAAATTCTCCATGAAGTAGGTCGGGCGGATGAACGTCCACGTCAGTCCGGTGGACATGATGTATCTCTCCACCTCCCCCTTCGATTCGAAATGAGGTATCCCGGTATGGCGGTCCGCCCCGCCGGTGGAGCTGTAAACGAAATGTTGCACTCCCGCGTCCATGGCGGCATCGGCGAGGCCTTTCCCTTGTCTGACCTCCGTGGAAGGCCCCTTCTCGAAGGGGGTCAGCACGGCGAAGACGCCGTACACGCCGTCGAGGGCGCTCCGGTAGGAGCCAACGTCGTCGAGGTCCCCGACCACCAGCTCCACGCCCATCGCCCTCAGGTCCTTCCCGCCCTCGCTGTCGGGATGTCGCGTCAATCCTTTCACGTCCCATCCCGCCTCCCTAAGGTAGCGGCAGGCCGAATGTCCCTGTTTCCCGGTCGCTCCGGTCACGAATATGGTATCCTTGCCATCCATGCCGTTCACCTGTTGAACCACGTAAGGCAGGGTAGAAAAAGGACGTCATGGCCGTCAGTGACCGTGGCAGCTCGTCGACACAACGAACATCGCGACGCTCGATGATGTTGAGATGATGTTTCAGCCGAGCGCTCCCCGACGGCGGAGGATGCGCTCGGCGGGATGGATTTCAACTGAGGTTCTTGAGCAGCTTGACGCACGCCTCCATGGCGTCGCGTCCCTTCTCGATGCGCTCCTCGGCCTGCAGCCTCGTCATCCCGGGACCGCTGATGCCGAACGTCACCGGCTTGTCGTACTGTAGGCTGAGGTCGATGATCTTGCGGGCGGCGTGCTGAATGACGATCTCATCGTGTTCGGTCTCTCCCTCGATCACGCAGCCCAGCGTCACCACGCCGTCGATCTCGCCCTCCTCGCACAGCCTCTTGATGGCGAGGGGCATGTCGTACACGCCAGGGACGGTCATCACCTTGGAAACGTTGACATCGAGGAAGGCGGCATGCGCCTTGGCCCGCTCCAGCATCATGGAGGTTATGTCAAAGTTGAACTCCGATACCACTATTCCGATGTTGTATCTCTTCATGTGTACTCACTCCCTTGCTGGCCCGGCATCCTTGAATCCCTGCCGCAGCCCTTTTCCTGCGTTCTTTATCAGAACGTCGGGGCGGAACAGCAGGTCGTAGGCGTTCCGGGCATGCTCCCTGGCCCTCATCTCGGCAAGCCACGCCAAGGTCTTGGGGTCGGTCGCCTCGTCCTCGTGGACGAACACCTCTATGATGTGATGGTTGGTCATCAGCTGCGCGCGAATGAGGCCGGTCGAAGCCTCGTGGGCGCAGTTCTTGTCCTTCTCCTTGGGGCCGGGCATCCCAAGCGCCATGACGATGTCGCATCCCCGCTCCTCGATGAGCTTCTTGCACGCCACCGGCAGGTCCTTCACTCCCGGCACGGTGTACCGGACCACCTTGAAGCCGGTGCCCGTCCGCTGCAGCTCATCGATCGCTGCCGCACCCATGTCCACCCTGGCGAAAGTGGTGTCGGCGATGCCGATAAGCTTCATGAGTCGCCCCCGTGGCAGTTGGAGGAGTGCCATTCTATGATCCTCTGGATGATCTTTCTGGTGCCGTCCAGATCGGCCGAGTAGTGGGACAGCCGGACCACCTTGGTATCAAGCCCCCTCTTTCTCAGCTCGGCCTCCACTACCTTCTCGTCGAACGTCTGGTCGTATCCGATGGCGATTATGTCCGGCCGGATCTCCTCGACCACCTTGTACATGTCCCCTTCCCTCCCGAGGACCGCGCGATCGACCGGCTTGAGGCTGTTCACCAGCTCCAAGCGCATCTTCTCCGGCGTGATGGGCATATGCTTCCTCCTCCTGACGGTGGCGTCGGTCGCCACCACCACCACCAGTTCGTCGCCGAGGTTCTTTGCTTCGCTAAGGTAGTGCACATGCCCGCTGTGCAGTATGTCGAACACTCCGCTTGCCATCACCCTGGTCATCTGGACCACTTGCTGGCCTTCCAGGCGTCGATGATCTCGGCGCCGTCGAGGTATACAAGGCCGGAACGGCGGGCATACTCTTGAGCCTTTTCCTTGCGCAGGGACCTGCCATCCTCGCCCAGCATCTCACATACCGTGGCCGAGGGATACATCCCGGCCATCGTGAGCAAGGCGGACGAGAGCTCGGTGTGGCCCTTGCGGTCGTTGAGCATGCCCGGCTGAGAGTTCAGCAGGAAGACATGGCCAGGCGCTCTGAATTCCTTCCCCAGAGCCTCCTTCGCCTCGTCCTGTGTCATGCCCTCCACCCTTTGGCCGAGCTTGGCGAGCTCCGAGATGGTCAGGGCGCGGTCATTGTCCGGGATCCCGGTGAATGTGCGGCGGTGATTGATCGTTATCCCGAACGCCGACTTGGTATCGTACGGAAGGTCGGTGGGAGCCAGCAATCTAATGCCAGGATGCTTGTTGTATGCCTCCACGAACAGCTCGGCAAGGTACGGGAGATCAAGCTTCTGCCAGGTCTCGGCCGGAACGGTCGTGCATATGAGACCTCCCGCATCCTTGCGCATGCTGCGGACCGTCTCATACGTCATCTTCTCCGAGGCGATCACCATGTCGGTCTCCGCCTCCCTGCTGTCCGAGTCAAAGATGAGTACGAACCTGCCTTCACGCAGGGCTTTGATAGCTTCCTCTAGATTCGCGGTCATTGTGTCCTATGGCCATATTGTCGACCGTATTTATTTTTGAATGTAAGTACAAGAAAAATGGTAACTATCGGCCCCCGGAAAGCATCAAAGACGCCACTCAGGTCAGCAATTATAATTATGCCCTTTCGACAATGGGGAGGGCATGCTAGCGCAACTGGATGACCTGGCCTCTCTCACCCGAATAGATACATCGGGCATGCTGGACCAGATGACATCCTTTCCCTCCCAGCTGACCTCCTCCCTTCGAGCGACCGGCCGAAGGGACATAGAAGCGGATACGGTCCTGGTGGGAGGCCTCGGCGGCTCGGCCATGGGAGGCGACGTTCTCGCCGAGTACATGGCCATGAACTCCAGTGCGCCCACCTTTGTTGTCAGGGACACGGCCCTGCCGCGCTGGGCGGACGAGCGCACGCTTGTCATCCTCATCTCCTATTCCGGCAACACCCGCGAGACGCTCTCCATGTACGGCTCCGCCAAGGATCGCGGCTGCCCTACGGTGGTGATCACGTCCGGCGGCCGCATCATGGAGATGGCCCAACAGGACGGACGGGATGTGGTCCAGGTGCCTCCGGAGCTTCAGCCGCGGGCAGCGCTCGGCTACCTGCTAGGCTCGGCGGCAGGGGTCGTGGAATCAGCTGGCCTGGCGCCCATGGCGAGCGATATCCGCCCCTTCGTCCCGGAGCTGGAATCCCTCATGCGCGATCTGCTGCCCGGTTCTCCCGAATCGAATAACGCGGCCAAGCAGATCGCCCGGCGCCTGTTGGACTCCGTCCCGTTCGTGTACGCTCCCCGCCCCCTGCGCTCGGCGGCGACGCGCTGGCAGACCCAGATCAACGAGAACTCCAAGATGTTGTGCCTCTCGGGCGAGGCCCCTGAGATGGACCACAACCAGATCGTAGGATGGATCGATGGGGATAGGGACCCGCGGAACCGCCCGGTCATGCTCCTCCCCCGCTCCGGTCAATGCCAGGCCACCAGCCTGATGCGCACCACCATCGAGCTGCTGATGGAGCACGGCATCGATACCGTGGTAGCAGATCTGGAAGGCGGTTCACCGCTGGAGAGCGCGCTTCACGGCATCATGCTAGGCGACTTCGTAAGCTACTATCTGGCGATGCTCAGGGAGGTGGACCCCACACCCGTGACGTCCATAAACGAGCTGAAGTCCCGGCGGTAGCGCTTCGACCGCATGATGCCGCGTCGCGTCCGCCCTCGAAGCCCTATTAGCCGGAGGAAAGACGGTAACAACATGTTTTATTAGAAGCTGCTTTATGTCAAGGCGGTAACATTCATGAAAGAGGATGCATGCTGGATTAGAGAGCAGGTGAAGCAACACACCAATTGGTTCGAGCGGTCGCTCCCCATGATCGCCTCCGAGAACCTGATGAGCCCGCTGGCCAAGGAGATGATGATCTCCGACTTCCACGACCGCTACGCAGAGGGCATGCCCGGCAAGAGGTACTACCAGGGCAACATATATGTGGACAAGGTCGAGCTGAAGTGCCTGGAGCTTGCCAAGAGGATCTTCAACGCGGAGTTCGTCGACGTCCGACCCATTTCGGGGACCGTCGCCAACATTGCCGTCCTCTTTGCCCTCACCAACCCCGGCGACAAGATCGCCACTCCTGAGCTGGCTTCCGGGGCGCACATATCCACCGCTCCTTTCGGCGCGGTGGGCCTCCGGGGGCTTAACCCCGTTCACTACCCATGGGACTACAAGAACTGGAACCTCGACATCGATGCAACGAGGAAGTTCCTGCGCAAGGAGAAGCCCAAGGTGGCCCAGTTCGGCCTCTCGGTGTTCTTGTTCCCCACCCCCATCAAGGAGATCGAGGATGCCCTGCAGGACGCTGGCTGCATGGTGTGGTACGACGCTGCCCACGTCCTGGGCCTCATCGCCGGCAAGAAGTTCCAAGACCCCCTGAAGGAGGGCGTGGACATCATCTCCGGCAGCACCCACAAGACCTTCCCGGGCCCTAACCACGGCATTCTGGTAGGCAACGGCCTTAGCGAGGACGTCGAGGCAAAACTGCGCAAGGCCGCATTCCCTGGTGTGACGTCCTCCCACCACCTCCACGCCATGGCCGCCCTCGCTGTCACCATGGCGGAGTACGAGATCTACGGCAAGAAGTATGCCGGCCAGGTCATCAAGAACGCCAAGGCGCTGGGCAGCGCGCTGTACGACATGGGCATCGATGTCATGTGCCCTCACCTAGGTTTCACGGAATCGCACACTCTGGCAGTCAGCGTAGCGAAACACGGTGGCGGCGCCCAGGTCGCCCTGGACCTCGAAAAGGCCAACATCATCGTGAACAAGAACATGCTCCCTGGCGATACCAGCTCGGTAAAGCCGTCCGGCATCAGGCTCGGCACGCAAGAGCTCACCCGCCTGGGGATGGAGAAGGGCGAGATGGAAGAGGTCGCCCGGCTCATCTACCGCGTGGTGGTCAAGAAGGAGGATCCAGAGGTCGTCAAGAAGGACGTCTGGGAGCTCAAGAAGGAGTTCACCAAGGTCCGCTACTGCCTGGGCGAGGGCGCCGAGGCGTACGAGTACCATGAGCTCATCTGAACGGGGCCCCGCCCCCTCTTACCTTTCTTACCCTTTTCCCTCAGCTCGGCAGCCGTTCCCGACCTTTTTGATGGGTGATCATCCATCGCTCTCGTTATTCCTGCTCTCCAGCTCCTCGATCATGTTGCAGGCCATGCACCTGCCGGTGGGAGCGGGTTCCCCGCAGCCGCATAGGCTGAGCGTCGATTGCGGGTACCTCTGCTTAAGAAGAGGACGAACCGCGTCGTAGCTGGCCAGGATGGAATGTCTGGTGCCCGGGCTCCGGGCCTCCATCCCATCAATGATGTCCCGATACTCGTTGCGAAGCGCTGCCTCCCAGTAGGGGCAGGTGGCATCGGCGAAGTCGATGCCGCGGAGGATCGCATACAGGTACGCCTCCTTCTCCGGTATCTGCCTCAGGGGAGCGATGCGGGGGATGAGCCCAGGCTGAACTTTGGTATGAGGGCCCAGTCTGGCAAGCCGCTCCACGTCGCCGCGGGTGAAGTTCATGAGGATGGCCTGGGCGATGTCGTCCAGATTGTGGCCCGTGGCGAGCGCCTTTACGCCCAGCGTCCGGGCCGCCTTGTTCATGCACCGCCGACGGAACACCCCGCAGTAGGCGCATGGCGTTCTCGCTCCAAGATGTCCGGATATCTCGTCCATGTCCATGCCGATCTCGTCGCGGAAGCCGATGACCACGTGCTCCACGTCGAGGGAGCGGCACAGCGCGCGGACCTTCTCTATCGAGGCGGGGCGGTAACCGGCGATGCCCTCGTCCACGGTTAGGCAGCGGAGGCTGACATCCCTCCTCTTCTCGGTGATGTCCCTCATGATGGCAAGCGCCACGCAGGAATCCTTGCCTCCGGACACCGCCACCGCGATGTCCCCCGCTTCATCGAGGTCGATCTGGGAACGCAGCTCCTTCTTCACCCTGCGCTCCACGAACTCCTGGAAGTGCTGGGCGCACAGGTGGTTCCCGTTGTAGCGGATGAACGTGACGGCTTCGCGACCGCACTTGCTGCACCGGACCATTGGCGCGCCATGGAGCGGGACGGCTTATAATCTTTCCTTAATGAAGTCCGACAGACATTGCGACGGCGTGAATGCCGATCCATCCTGTGACGCCGCTGAGTATGTATTCGATGCCGATCGCCGCGATCAGCAGGCCCACCACCTTGGAGAACACATCGATGACGTTGGTTCCCACCAGCTTTACGACGCGGTGGGCGTTGCGCATCAGCACCCAGGTGATGATTAGGGAGAAGCTTCCTGCCAGCAGGACGGTGATCGATCCGAGCTGAGAGGTCAGGATGATGGCCGTCGATATGACGCCCGGGCCGGAAAGGATAGGGGTGGCGATGATGACCCATGCCACGTTCTGATCGCCCGAGCGGATCATGTTCAGCCCGAACACGATCTCCATCGCCATCAGCAGGAGGACCAGCCCGCCGGCGACCTTGAACCCCTCGATCGTGATGCCGAACAGCGACAGCAGCGGACGGCCGATGAGGACGAAGACGAAGAACAGGATGGCCGCCACCAGGACCGCACGGTTGGCCGATGAGATCAGGGCCTTTTCGTCCAGCCCCTTGGTCATGGCGATGAACATGGGGACGCTGGCGAACGGGTCGAAGATGAAGAACAGCAGGGTGGCTGCGTATATCAGGCCGTCGATCTGCAAGCCACCCAGTTCCAGCATATGGACACCCGCACCTACGAACATGTTGCCTGCTAATAATCCTTATGTCAGCACGCCTCCGCGGCCGGTCCATCCGACGATCACTCTATGAAAGAACAAGAAGAAAAGAAGATGGAAAAAGGTTCACCAGGGTGCCTGGCCGGTCTGTCTGATCGAGTCGTTATACTGTTTGGTCAGGTTGTAGGCGTCGATCAGCTGGACTATCCAGATCACCAGGGAGATAAGGCTCAGGATGGTCAATGCCACCAGCAGACCGGTGTCGAACGCGACGTCCATAGCGTCCATGGTGAACAGGTTCGGCATCGCACTGAACACGATCACCATCGCCAGCACCGAAAGCCCGATGTACGAGACCAGGATGATCAGGCCCCGGGTAAGCCGACCGAGGTACATATGGCCGGTCCCAGGTATGATGATCGCCAGTATTATGGCCAGGATCTCGCTCTTCATTGCGATCGGATAGTAAGGCTGGCCATACGGCTGGTTGCCGCTCGGCGGGGCATATGGTCTGGCCGGAGGGGCTTGCCCCGTCTTGAGATTATAACCGCAGTTGGTACAGAATTCCGCATTGTCTGGTAGATTGGTTCCGCAGTTCGGACAGAACATGATCATCCTCCGATTGTAAGGAGAGAATGCATCATATCTATTAATCTGATTCTGGTAGCGCAGTGAGGACGAATCCTTTAGGCCTGATGGCCTCACTGCTCATACTTCGTGCCGCACTTCTGGCAGATGTACCCGTCGGTCAGGGCGCCGCAGTTGCCGCAGTACTTGGGGGATCTGCTCTGTGTTCGTACAGTGGCAGGAGCATATCCAGGACCGTAGTTCGCCTGCCCATAACCTGCCGGAGGAGCAGCGGGCGCGTAGCCGGTCTGTGCATATCCTCCCTGAGGCGGGGGAGCATACTGCGACCGTCCACAGTAAGGGCATATGGAATAATGCGCAGGCATCACGGCCCCGCAGCTCGTGCAATACTTGTTGGAATGCTCCTCATAATGTATCAGCAGATAGACTATCGCTATCGGCCAGCATATGAGTAGCAGGATGATCACGATCAGCCAGCTTCCGGTGAATTCCTTGCTTGCCATGATGCCACCATGCGGGATTCGTCGCGTGTAACGGGCCTAATGCCTCTTCACGGCGCCGCAGTGCCAGTATCGCGCTCAGGATATCTATCTGTTGCCTCGTCCCCAGGCCATGGGCGTTGAACTGTGCACTGCGGGAACTTGTGGGAGGATGGACAGCTGCGGCAGGTGGCGAACATGCGGTAGCCCTTGAACAGATTGAAGGCTATGAAGACGAAAACGGCGATGGCGGCGATGGCGGACCTCTCGCCGGGCGGCGCCAGCAACGCTGCTGAGATGACCGCGGCGAGCGATATGCCAAGCAGCGCGTTGAACAGCATGTCGGTCAGGACGCCCCTCGAGAACAGGAACCGGCCCAGATTCAGCCCGAACGCGAGTAGGGAGAGGGCGAATAGAGCGTCATACGCCAGCGGCCGAAGGGTCAGGAAAGCGAGCAGGGCCGTGATAGCGGCCGGATACGCGGTAACGCAGCCGCGGCACACCTTTCTGCCTCGAAGAACGAAGACATGCTCTTCGAACCTGCCGCACAAGGGGTGATGGGCCAGAACTATCGGTTCCCTCAAGCCATCCACGAACCTACGGAGCATGTGAGCGGCCACGCGGTATCGGCATATGGGCGGTGCGGGTCACGGAGATCCGACCCGGTGCACTATTTCTCTTGGAGAGCAGCATGGTAATGAGCGCCTGAGAAATGAAAAAGGAAAGGAATTGGGGGTGTGGTTTACCAGGGCGCACGGCCGGTCTGCTGGACGGCGGCATTGTACTCGTTGGCCTTCTTGTAGGCGTCGTACAGCTGCCAGATCCAGAAGATGAACGGGAGGATCAGGCCGAATAAGGTGAATATGCCGATGACCCACAGCACGATGTACAGGACCATATACATGATACCCTTGCCGATCTGGCCCAGGTATATGTGTCCAAGGCCTGCCCACAGGAAAGCCAGTACCGCCGCGATGCCCGCGTTCTTCAGTGGTAGCGGTGCATACATGGGCTGACCGTAAGGCTGGGGGCCATATGCCGGGGGCGCCTGATTCGTCTGGTCCGATGGCATGGAGGTTCCACAGCTCTCGCAGAACTTCGCGCCAAGGGCCGAGTCCTTTCCACATTTGGGGCAGAACATGTCGTTTCCCTCGTACTTGGGCCGGGTAACCCCGTTTTAGATTATAATACTGATGATATTATACCGACAAGGTCCATTCCGAGGGGCGGTATGGCCATTGACCTCCGGTGCCGACCGTTCTTGCCTTTTCCAGGGGCCAGGCCAAGTTCCGAGTCAGCCTGAAAAGGCTATCAGCAAGCCTCGAAATGCACTTTCACAGAGGCTGTCAAAACCTTTAACTGGAACCACCACCATCGGTCGCGTTGAGCTCGATGAATGAGATATGGATAGAGAAATATCGCCCCCGAAGCCTCAAGGACGTGGTGGGTCAGAAGGATATAGTGGACCGCCTGCAGTCATACGTCGAGGCTAAGAACCTTCCTCATCTCATGTTCGCCGGCCCCGCCGGAACGGGCAAGACGACCTGCGCCATCGCCATGTCCCGCGAGATGTATGGGGATATGTGGAAGAGCAACTTCAATGAGCTCAACGCATCTGATGAGAGAGGCATCGACGTCGTCCGCGGAAAGATCAAGGAGTTCGCGCGCACCGCCCCGCTGGGAGGCGCCGCGTTCAAGATAATCTTCCTGGATGAGGCTGACGCTCTCACCGGGGACGCCCAGGCCGCGCTGAGGCGCACCATGGAGAGGTATAGCAGGACCTGCCGGTTCGTTCTCAGCTGCAACTATTCATCCAAGATAATCGACCCCATACAGTCCAGATGCGCGGTGTTCCGCTTCCGTCCGCTGCGGCCCGAGGACATCAGGGAGAACCTCCAGAAGATCGCCGAGATCGAGCTCCTGGATATCGACGATGACGCTCTGGACGCTCTGGTGCATGTCTCGCAGGGGGACATGCGCAAGGCCGTGAACTCTCTGCAGGTGGCAGCCTCGCTGGGGGAGAGGATCACCGTCAACCTGGTCTATCACACCACTGGGATGGCCCGCCCCGAGGAGGTCAGGGAACTGCTGGAGACGGCGTTGTCGGGGGACTTCATCGCCGCGCGGAACCGCCTGGACGAGGTCATGATCAATTACGGGCTATCGGGGGAGGACATAATCAAGCAGATCCACCAGATGGTGTTCGATCTGAATATCCCCGATCCGGACAAGGTCCGGCTGATGGACCGCACCGGGGAAGTGGAGTTCCGCATGGTGGAAGGCTCCAACGAGCGTATCCAGTTGGAAAGTCTTCTCGCGTACCTAGTTCTAGTGGGCGAGAATCGCGGGGACAGCGCTGACTGAACGCCGTCAGCCTGGCCAATTTATTTATAGGTCTTTCATATTCTTCGAGCGAGAGGACTTAAATGGGACGTTTCAAGGAAGCTGACGAGAGGCTTCTTAACAAGAAGATCTGCATGAAGTGCGACGCCAGGAACGCACCTAGGGCTTCGCGCTGCCGCAAGTGCGGGTATGATGGTCTTCGCCCGAAGGCGAAGGAAAGCAGGAAGGCGTAAGTCTTCTTAAATTTCCAGGTGGTCTATCCACCTGCACCTAATTTCATATACCTCAACACATGGATTTAGCATCCATGGCATATCTTTTTAATATCGTGGCTCGGTTCGATGCTTGTTCATCAGTGGTCAGAGGGTGGATGAGATAAAGAAAGTACTGGTCGTAGATGACAACCCCGCTATCCAGGAGATAGTGTCAGAGCTGATAACGGGGGTCGGCTTCATACCACTCACGGCATCAGGCGGAAAGGAGGCCCTGATCAAGGCTGATTCCGAGAGGCCGGACCTTATCCTCCTGGACATCAACATGCCCGACATGGATGGCTGGACGGTGCTCAGGAAGCTGAAGGATGAGGGCATTACCGATTCTTCCAAGGTGATGATGCTCACCGCGACCACCGATGTCGGGACCGACATCTTCGGACTGCAGGATGTCGTGTCCGGCTACATCCGGAAGCCTTTCAACAACAAGGACCTCTCCGACCGCCTCAGGGAAGTATTGGAGGAGAAGCCGTCAGAACAGCCGGATGAGGTCAAGGACTTAGGCGGGCTGTTCTCTTTCCTATCCAAGAGGAAGTCGACGCCGAGCGAAGGGATGGAGAAGACCCGGAGATCGGCCAAGAAGTACGAGCTGCGGCGCGGGTTAAGCTACCTGGTCAAGGAACAGAAGCCCGAGCGCTCCTTCGACATATTCGTCGATCAGGTCACACACAACATTCCGGGGCTGTGCATCACCAGGCAGTATCCTGCCACGGTGAGGCAGGAATGGGGGCTGGAGAAGACGCCCATCATATGGCTGAGCAATCAGCTCGGAAAGGTGTACGTCAACCCGTCCAACATAGGCATTCTGGGCGACACCGTGATACGTTTCATCGAGAAGGCCGATGACAGCGTGATCATGATCGACGGCATCGAGTTTCTCATCGTCAACAACGGCTTCGACAAGGTGCTGAAGATGATCCATCGGATCACCGAAGTGGTGATGGAGTATCGTTCCCGCCTGATAATCTCCGTGGACCCCAGGGCGCTGGACATCCGGGAGCTGGCACTTTTGGAACGGAACATGGAATCCATCGAAGGTGATCTTCATCCCGTCCGGGCCACCCGCTGAGGGACCAATCCTTATAAAACGGGCTTCCATAATCCTCATCCTATAAATGGAGAGTTGGCACGACATGTCATCGCAAGATATCACAAGGATTTGGGCCCGTGAGGTCCTGGACTCGCGAGGGAACCCCACAGTGGAGGCGGAGGTATCCGTCGGAAAGGTCACCGCCACCGCCATTGCGCCGTCTGGAGCGTCCACCGGGAGCCACGAGGCCATCGAGCTGCGGGACGGGGACAAGGGGCGATATGTCGGAAAGGGGACCCTGAAGGCCGTTGAGAACGTGCGTAGGGAGATCGCTCCTGCCCTGAAGGGGATGGACATCTTCGACCTGGCCTCCATCGACCGCGCCATGATCGAGCTGGATGGGACTCCTAACAAGGCTCGTCTGGGCGCCAATGCTACCGTCGCGGTGTCCCTGGCATGTGCCCAGGCCGGAGCGTGCGTCAAGGGCGTGGAGCTGCACGAGCACCTCGCCGCTGGCTCCAACATCATGCCGGTGCCGTGCATGAACATCCTCAACGGAGGCAAGCACGCTGGCTCCAATCTTCGCATTCAAGAGTTCATGATCGTGCCGGCGGGGGCCGCTTCCTTCGCCGAGGCGCTGCGCATGGGGGCGGAAGTATATCACGCCTTGAAGAAGCTGCTGCGCGACAGCTACGGGGTCAGCGCGGTCAACATCGGCGACGAGGGTGGTTTCGCTCCGGCCATGAACACCACCTCCGAGGCAATGGATGCCATAGTGAAGGCGATAGAGGCAGCTGGCCACGTTCCAGGCAAGGATGTCTTCCTGGCCATGGATGCCGCGGCCTCCGAGTTCTACTCTGACGGAACTTACACCCTGGACGGGAAGGACCTTTCCTCCGGTGAACTTGCTGACGTGTACCTTTCGCTCCGGGACCGGTATCCGCTCATAAGCCTGGAGGATCCCTTCTTCGAGGACGACTTCGACGCCATGACCGAGCTGACCCGAAGGGCCGGCTCCCGCCTGCAGCTGGTGGGCGACGACATGTTCGTCACCAATGTGGAACGGCTGCGCATGGGCATAGGGCGCGGGGCGGGGAACGCGCTGTTGCTCAAGGTCAATCAGGTCGGGACCGTGACCGAGTCCATGGAGGCGGCCGCGCTCGCCGCTTCGTCCGGCTACGGCGTCATGGTGAGCCACCGCTCGGGCGAATCGGAGGACACCTCCATCGCCGATATCGCTGTGGCATTAGGCTGCGGCCAGATCAAAACAGGTGCGCCAGCTCGCGGAGAGCGGACGGCCAAGTACAACCGCCTCCTTCGCATAGAAGAGAGACTTGGAGAAAAGGCCGTATATCCCGGTCAGGTCGCCTTCAGGAAATAAGGGCGGGACAACGGGCTCGACCAGGGGCGGATCGGACGACGTGGCGATGTCCAGGATGTCGAGGTTCACGTCCAGAGTGCCGTCCGCATGCGCCTTGCCGACCACGACGTAGACGGCGGTTAGGTTCGCCCCGACCCCTGGATAGTATTCCTCGAAGTATGATCTGGCCTCGATGATGTACTCCTCGGTCGTCCCGACCTCCATCTGGTCATGCTTGATCTCGATGGTGGGCATCCAGAAGTCCGGCGCGTACCAGTTGATCATCGTGCCGTAATACTCCGGCGACCATTGCTCATTGTTCCAAATATCGAACTCCAGGTAGCTGTAGCTGGAGCTCAGGGCTGCGTTCTCCCCGGCCCTGAGCCACTGGGTGGCGATCGATATGCGGCAGGTGTCATCAGGTATGGAGTTCGACGCCTCGTTGAGGGCAAGCTTGACATAGACACGTTCGGTGGCCGCGACCCCGTCCCAGTAACCCTTCGCGTAATTAAGCCACAGCGCGCCGTTGGAGATATGTCCGCGGTCGCCATCCCTTCCCCGGACGTCGACGTTGATGGGCAGATGGAACGTCCTGTAATGCGGAGAGTGCGAAGTGAAGTTGCCCTGATCGTCGTGATATGCCAGGTTTGGCCTGGACCACGAATAATCACCGTATCCCGGCTGCCAGGTAACGCTCCCGCCGCTATCGTCGTGGTCATCATCCGGAGGGAGGACCGTCGCCCCCATTTGCAGCGACGGAAGGCCGATGCATGCCGCTAGGACAGCGATCATGAAAACAGCTGCCACCACCTCCATCCCCCGGCCCTCGCGGCCTTTCGGGGCCGAAGGTCGAGAGCTATCGCTATTCGACCAGATGCTGAACCGACCCATCTATATTATTAACTGGAACTGCTGGTATTTAAAATTAATAAAAAAAATGCCCTTATCCGTGCCAACGCTTAATTCGTCCAATCCCCTTCATCCGAGGAAGGAGGCGGAACTTACGAACGCTGACACCGAAAGGCGGTTTTTCATCGCCAACGAGGAGGACATCCTCCAGGGGAGGACCACCGATGTATACTTCGCGCGGACGCTGGAAATACTGAGGGCGAAGGGCATGATGGGCCTCAAGACCGCAGCCGAGATTACGGTGTCGAAGCTGCCGCGGGACTGGAAGTGGGGAGTGTATTGTGGTCTCGAGGAGGTCCTTCGCCTTCTGGAAGGGAGGGACGTCGATGTATGGGGACTCCCCGAAGGAACTCTCTTCCAGTCCAGGACACAGAGCGGGATCCGCCTGCCCCTCATGACCATAAAGGGTGCCTATTCACAGTTCTGTCTTCATGAATCCCCCATGCTGGGGATGCTGTCCCACTCCTCCGGCGTGGCGACAATGGCCGCCCGCTGCCGCAAGGCCGCCGGAACTCTGCCGATGATCTCTTTCGGTGTTCGGAGGGCGCATCCGGCCATCGCGCCGATGCTGGACCGTTCGTCCTATATCGGCGGATGCGACGGTGTGTCCTCCATCCTGGGGGCGGAGATGCTCGACCGTCCTGCGGACGGCACCATGCCTCACGCCCTCATCATCATGTTCGGAGAGCCTGCCGCGGCGTTCAAAGCGTTCGACGAGGTGATGGGACCAAATGTTCCCAGGATCGTCCTCGCCGACACGTTCTCGGACGAAAAGGCCGAGGCGCTGGTTGCCGCGGAAGCCATCGAGCACCTGCAAGGGGTCAGGCTGGACACCCCCGCATCCCGCCGCGGGAACTTCCCAGAGATCGTCAGGGAGGTGCGGTGGGGCCTGGATGTCCATGGCCATCGGGATGTGAAGATCATCCTCTCGGGTGGACTGGACGAGACCTCGATACCGCCCCTGGTCAAGGCCGGCGCGGACGGCTTCGGGGTCGGCAGCAGCATCAGCAGCGCCCCCGGCGTGGACTTTGCGCTGGACCTCATGGAGAGGGACGGCCGACCGGTGGCCAAGCGGGGCAAGTTCGGGGGGCGCAAGTATGTGCATAGATGCCCCGACTGCCTTGGGTTCGAAGTAACGACCTCGGAAGAGGAGGTGCCGAAGTGCCGCGACTGCGGAAGGGAAATGATAAGGGCTGAGGTCAAGCTGCTGGAACGCGGTCGTCGGACCGCCGCGGCCGAGAAAGCGGACACCATCCGAACGAGGGTGCTGGAGCAACTTTCCAGGGCGGTGATCTGATGGCCATCAAGGAGGGCGATTTCGTCACCAGGATCTCCAGGGAGGAGAGGTACCGCTTCCGGATCGACTTCGCCTCCAAAAAGGTGGGCCCGCTCCAGATGGATGAGCCGGAGCCTCTCGGGACCGGTCGGTATCCTAACGCAGGCAGCCTGCTGGCCGCGGCGGTCGGCAACTGCCTGTGTGCATCATTCGTGTTCTGCATGGAGAAGGCCCGAGGGGACATCGTGGACATATGCGCCGAGGTGGAGACCACTCTGGAGAGGAACGAGCGCAATCGCCTCAGGGTCAAGCACATCACCGTCAAGATGTTCCCTCAGGCGGAGGCGGGGCCGAAGTTCGACCGCTGCAGGGAGATATTCGAGGATTTCTGCATCGTGACACAGAGCGTCAAGGAGGGGATCGACGTCGACGTCGAGGTCTTCCCGGTGCGGCCGCTTGATGAGGCGGGGGAAAAATGACCGGGATTGTTAATAATAGTCAAAATATTCAAAAATAATTAATAATTTGTTATCTAGCTGTAGAAAACTGGACCAGCCAGCATGGTCTGGCTATCGAGTCTTAGATTATGCGCTGTTAAGGAAATGTTTAAAACAATCCGGATGTTCTGCTAAGATTACCTGAAGTGGTTCGTGCGGCGGGCGGTATTGCCGCCCCCCAGAAAGCTACAGGAACGGTCATGCGATAGCTTGACTGACTAATATTTGACCAGCGAAAGCTCTTTCGCTATCTGAGGATCATCGGGGGACCGGCACGTTCAGGGGAACGGGGTGGGGGTTTCTCACTTGAATCCGATGGGTCAGGCATAGGTGGAACAGGCGATGTTTGGTCCCTACTCGATGAACAAGGCGTTGTGCAGCTGCGGCGAGCTGACAGACGTGGATTCGGAAGTATTTCGCCGCAAAAGCAATCTCGGCAAGAGGGTGGAGTGCCGCGAGTGCAGGAATCAGCGGATCGCCAGGGAGCACGATCAACTGGAGATGCACTTCCTTGGCATCGAAGAGGAAGAGCCTGAGTGGTGAATCCTTCCAAACCCTTCTGCCTGTTCTCCCATCCCCGGCCGACTCATGAGGCCCTCTCCCGAGAGGCATGAAGGGGAGATTTATATACGGTGTTTAGAATGAGAATGCACCGCAGGTGCGTCACATGGAGTTGCTTATTGTCGCAGGTTTTCTCGGCTCAGGAAAGACCACAATGGTCCTCTCCGCCATCAGCAGGATCATCGAGAGAACGGGAAAGAAGGTCGTAATCATCGTGAATGACTTCGGCACGGTGGGCATCGACGGCAAGCTCATGGAGAAGTACGGCCTGAACGTGGCCGAACTGGCCAGCGGATGCATCTGTTGCACGCTGGGCGGGGACCTGCTCACCACCCTGCAGGATATCGAGGAAAAGATCAGGCCGGACCTCGTGGTGATCGAGCCAACCGGGCTGGCCGATCCAGATGCCATCGTGAGCGCATTGGATCACTATCCCGGAAAGCCTCTGGAGCGCATCAGATCGGCGGTCATCGTCGATGCCGTTAGGTTCCCTGCCATATTCAAGGCGCTCAACCGCCCCCTCACCAGCCAGGTGAAGAGCGCCGATCTCGTGCTCATCAACAAGATCGACGCGGTGCCGGCCGATGCATTGAACGCGGTGCAGGCGGACCTTCGCTCCATCAATCCCGATGTTCCCATGATCGCCGTCTCCGCTCTCAACAACACCAATGTGGACGAGGCCGTTGATGCGATGGTGGCGTCATGATCACTTCCGACTTCTCCGCCTATGCCGTCCGGGCGATCGTGCATCTGCCCGCTCCGGTCATGCCAGAGCAGGTGCGCGTACGACTGGTGGATCTGATGAATTCCATCGCCTCGGAGTGCGAAAGGGCAGGAGCGACCCTTATCGGCCACATCAAGTGCGTGCTCGACGCAGGCGAGAACGGCTTCCTGGCGGTCAGCGTCACCGACGCTTCTGGCAACGCCACCGTGCGTGGGGAGATCAAGAATGGGATCGGCGAGCTGAACATCGTGTTCAACGTCCTGCTGTACGGTCTGACGCGGTCAAGGGTTCAGGAGATCGTCGATCCGTTAGTGAAGATGCGCATGTCGTTCGAAGGGGCGCGGATCAAGCTGGAGGACCTGGAAAAGGAGCACCAGCATGAGCACGGCCCGGTGCCCATCCGGATGGATGGCCTAGATGGCAGCGGAGGCCGAGACCACGGCCGCCAAGACGATCACTGCTGAGCGCCGGCGCTTTCGGCCTCGTTCTTCGCTGAGGCCCCCTTCGCCGGGGCCTTCTTAGCAGTAGATTTCTTGGCAGCCGGCTTCTTTGACGCAGCCCTCTTGGCAGCTGGCTTCTCGGCCTCGGCGCCATCGGCATCGACTTTCTTTGCCGCGGCCTTACTGGTGGCCTTCTTCGCCGTGGTCTTCTTCGTTGCAGCCTTCTTGGCAGCCGGCTTCTTAGCGGCCTTCCCTGCCGCGGTCTTCTTGTTGGCGGGTCGGCTGGGGCAGTTCAGGTCCGCGCAGGACTGCCAGGAGCGGCCGCGCATTGAGATCTGCAGGACGGGCGCCCCGCACTCCGGGCAGTTGTCCCCGGTAGCGAAGAACCTGCCGCCCTGCGGCAGCGGGTAGGTCTGAGTGCAGTCCGGGTATCCAGAGCAGCCCATGAACCGTTTTCCCGCCCTGGAATAGATGACCCTGAGGTCCTTCCCGCATTTAGGGCACGGGCCTACGGTGTTGATCTCCTTGTTGGACTCGCAGTCAGGATCGATGCACTGGACCGAGACCGGCTGCCCTTTGCGGATCACCCGCAGCATGGGCGCCTTGCACAGCTCGCAGGCCTCTTCCAGCGATTCGACCTTGGCGCCCGCCGGCAAGGGATAGGTGCGCTTGCATTCGGGATAGTTGGAACATCCCACGAATGTCTTGCCGAACCTGGTGCGGATGGTCTTGAGGTCGGAGCCGCACTCGGGGCACTTGCCGATGAAGTGCTGCGATTCCAGCGCCTTGCGTATCTCGCCACCGATCGCATCCCGATTGGACTGCATCGTCCGGAGTATGTCAGAGAGCATGCCCTGCGACTCCGATACCACTGCCAGCAGGGAGGCTCGCCCATTGGCGATCTCGTCCATGTCGTGCTCCAGATGAGCGGTCATCTTGCTGTCGGTGACGATCTGGGCATGCCGGTCCAGCGCCTCGGCGACCGCGATGCCGGACGGCGTCGGGATCAGGTCGCTTCCCTCGGCGTACTTCCGGTCGTACAGCTTCTGTATGATGTCGTGACGGGTGGACTTGGTGCCCAGGCTCAGCCGCTCCATCTCCTGCAGCAGGCTGCCCTGGCTGTAGCGCCGGGGAGGCTGGGTCATCTTCATCTCTGAAGATACGTCCTTCAGCTCCACCTCCTCGCCTGCCGTCAGTTCGGGAAGGAACGCCTCGTTCACCCGGAAGTATGGGTAGTATTTTTTCCAGCCGAGGGAGATCATGCGGTATCCCTTGGCGGCGAACTCCTCTCCGTTGACGTCGAGGGTGGCATCCGACACCTCCGCCTTGGCGGGCGGGGCGACGGTCGCCATGAAGCGCCTTACTACCAGCTCGTAGACGGTCCACTTCTCTCCCTTGAGCTTCTTGCTGGTGGTCGCCTCGGTGGGATAGATAGGAGGGTGATCGGTGGCCTGCACCTTTCCCCTGGACGGGCGGATGCGCTCCTGGGTCAGAAGCTCCTCGGCCTCTTCCTTGAAGTCCGAGTCGATGAGCTTTTCGAGGATGCGCTTGAGCCCCAGGGAAGGCGGGTACACGGTATTGTCGGTCCTAGGGTACGAGATATAGCCGGCGGTATAGAGGTCCTCCGCGACCTTCATGGCCCTGGAGGCGGACATCCCGAGCTTGGTCGCTTCCATGAGGAACATGGTGGTGTTGAACGGTGGCAGGGGGTACTCATCCCTCTCCTTGCGTTCGTAGCTGACCACCTTCCCGCTTTTCTGCCCCTCGCAGCTGGCCAGCGCCGTCTTGGCGGCTTCCTCTTCGAGGAAAGGATTCTTGACATGGGCGGCGCCGAACTCGCTCCCCTTGTTGAACAGTGCGGAGACGTTCCAGTATGGGGTCGAGACGAACTCCTCGATCTCCTTGTGGCGCTTCACTATGAGGGCGAGGGTCGGGGACTGCACCCTCCCCACGCTCAGATAGTTGTGCCCTCCCTGGTTCGACGCTAGGGATATGAATCGTGTGAGCACGGCCCCCCACGCCAGGTCGATGCGTTGCCTGCATTCCGCGGAATCTGCTAGCTTGTCGTCCGGTTCGGTCAGTTCGGAGAACGCGGAATCGATCTCGTGCTTGGTGAACGCGGAGAATCTCGCACGGCCCACCTTCTTCCCGGCAAGGCTGAGCAGCCTGGCTGTCTCGAGGCCGATCAGCTCCCCCTCGCGGTCAAAGTCGGTGGCGATGACGATCTCATCGGCATCGATGGACAGGTCGCGCAGGACGCCGACGATGTTGTGCGCGGTGATGCGTTTCTCTGGCTCGGCCACGATGAGCTCCGGAAGCCCCGTCTCGGTCCATTTGTTCAAATGCTCCGGATAATCAAGCTCGATGATGTGGCCTCGCAGACCTACCACGGAGACCAGGCCCTTCTCGTCCTCGAACTGGAAGACGGGGACCTTGTTCACGGAGGTCCTCTTGGACGCTCCCTGGGACAGGATGGTGGCGATCCTGGCTGCAGCATCGCTCTTCTCCGAGATGATAAGCCTGCTCATGCGCTTCGACCAAAGACCAGGGGGATATAAAAAATAACGGGTCGGGCGGTCGACCAGCAGGGATGACCGCGATCATCCGTGCGTGTGCCCGTGAGAATGTTCGTGGTCATGCTCCAACGACGCGGAGGTCATGGTCAGCTTGCCGTACAACACTCCCTTGACGGCGATGATCTCGTCGGCGAGGGACTGCACCTCTTTCGCCCTTCCCCAGACGACCAGCACCTCCAGGCACTGCTCCAGGTTCAGATGGATGTGTATAGTGGACGATATGTTCCCGTGGTGATGGTGCTGCAGCTCCATCAGGCGGTCCTGCACTTGGGGTGAGTGATCGAACACCAGGGTTATGGTGCCCACCACGGATGACTCGCTGTCGGACCACAGCTCCTCTACCAGCGCCGCTCTGATGAGGTCCCGTATGCCCTCGGACCGGGTGGCGTACCCTTTCCTCTTCACCAGCCTGTCGAAGTCATCGAGCAGTTCCGGCTCCAGCGATACGCCTATCCGGGTGACTTTGTCCATACTGGGCTGGGAACTCCGTACCGGGATAAAAACTTGGTCAGTGGACGGTTAAATACGCGGGACGGAATGACGTGCCGATGGAGCGGACTCGTACGATCGTCGAGGCGTTGGACGCCGCGATGTCAGACATTCCCTCGGATGCCGGCATTCTGTTCTCGGGAGGAGTGGACAGCGCTCTGCTCGCCGCCATCGCCAAACGCCGCGGACGGCCGATGCTGTACACCGTGGGCATAGAAGGCGCTCCCGACCTCATCGCCGCCGAGGAAGCCGCAGCCCGCCTGGAGCTTCCGTGGAGGCCGTTCATCGTGGACGGGGATGAGTTGGAGCATCACTGCCGATCGTTGATGGAGATCCTCCCTCCGGACGACCCGGTGACGGTGTCGTACGAGCTGCCCCTGCTGATAGTGGCATCGATGGCCCGCGAGGAGGTCCTCATCACCGGCCAGGGCGCTGATGAGCTGTTCGCCGGCTACAATCGATACCTGTCCATGGGGCCGGCGGAGCTGGAGAGGGAGTTGGAGGCAGACCTCGGGAAGGTGGTCGGGCACGCCGCCCCGCTGGAACGCCGCATCGCCGCCCGGTACGGGAAGGAGGCGCGACATCCCTTCCTCGACACCAGAACGATAGCGGCGGTCCGCTCCATTCCGGCCGGCGAGATGATCGTCGACGGAAACCGGAAGGTACCTCTGCGGCAGGCGGCGGAGCTCATGGGCCTAGGACCGACGGCCTGGCGGGAGAAGAAGGCCGCCCAGTACGGCTCCGGCTTCATGAACGTCCTGCGAGCGCGGGCCCGCGAACGGTCGCTGACCGTTCGGCAGTACCTCGAAGAGCTGGCCCCTGCCGGGCGGTAATGAGCGATATTCTAATTAGGCCCCCGCGCCATGCCGCGGCGTGGACTATGATTCGGCGGTGCGTTGGCTGTTCGCGCAGGAGGCCAGGGGCATAAAGTTCGGCCTCGCCAACACCAACGAGCTGCTGTCCCGGCTGGGCGATCCGCACCACAGCTTCCGCTCGCTGCACGTGGCGGGAACGAACGGCAAGGGGTCGGTGAGCGCGATGGCGGAGGCGGTGCTGCGAGAAGCTGGCTACCGTACAGGGCTGTACACCTCTCCCCACCTGGTGGACTTCAGGGAGCGCATAAGGGTGGACGGCGAATGCATCGGCGAGAGGGAGATGCTCCGCCTGGCCGAGGAGGTAAGGGAGATCGCCGAGGACATGAGGGCGCTTGGAGACGAGAAGCGCCTTACCTTCTTCGAGCTGACCACTGCCATGGCCTTCGCTCATTTCGCCGACTCGGGCGTGGAGCAGGCCGTGGTGGAGGTGGGAATGGGCGGAAGGCTGGATTCCACCAATGTCATCGCCCCTGACTGCGTGGCGATCTCCAAGATCGCGATGGAGCATACCGCGTTCCTCGGGAATACCCTCGCTGCTATCGCGTCCGAAAAGGCCGGGACCATCAAGCCATCGGTCCCGGTGGTCACGCTCGACCAGGCGCCGGAGGTCCTTGAGGTGTTCAGGGCGAGCGCGTCGGCGGTGTCAGCGCCGTTGAAGGTGGTCGGCCAGGACGTTCGGTACGAGGTATTGTCGTCGACGCTGGACGGCACCGAGGTGTATCTTGAGGAGATCGATCGCGCCGTGACCGTTCCGCTGGTGGGCCGGTATCAGGGAGAGAACTGCGCGCTGGCGTGCAGCGCTCTCGCCGAGCTGATGAAGCGGGGCGTGTACATCCCGGACGAGGCGTTCCCCCGCGGCCTCGCCGCGGTCCGTTGGCCGGGGCGGCTGGAGGTCGTGGCGCGTAGTCCTCGCATCGTACTAGATGTAAGCCATACGGCCGAGGGGGCCAGGACCGTGGCGGCCGAGCTGCGGCGGATGCTCGACCGAAAGGCGGTGCTCGTGCTTGGCGTGCTGAACGATAAGGACCTGGGGGGGATCGCGGAAGCGTTCGGCAGCATCGCCCGCCTTGCTGTGGCGACCGCCCCGGAGACCTCGAGAGCATACTCGTCCCGGGACGTGTGCAAGGCTCTGTCGCCTTATTGCCCCGCTCATGCTGTGGATGGTGTCGGCAATGCGATAGAGCACGCGCTGTCGGCGACGTCGGAGGACGACACCGTGCTGATAGCAGGCTCTCTGTACACAGTGGGGGAGGCCAAGAGGTGGTTTGATGGAAAAGCCTGTTAGGGAGATCTTCAGGAGGCTGGCCGTGCGTTCCCGGGACCGCGCCATGCCGGGCAGCGCCCCCGGAATGCCCATCACGTGGGTGGCCGACCCGTTCAAGATGCTCATATCCACCGTGCTGTCGCAGCGCAATCGGGATGAATCCACCCATGCTGCCTCGCGCCGCCTGTTCGAGCGGTACGATACGGCCGAGAAGCTTGCGGCCGCTTCCCTGCAGGACGTGGAGGAACTGATACGGCCGGTCAACTTCCACAAGGGCAAGGCCAAGGCCATTGTGGAGATATCCCGCATCCTGGTGGAGCGGCACGGCGGAAAGGTCCCTAGAACAGTGGGTGAGCTGGACTCCCTCCCCCTGGTCGGCCGCAAGACCGCCACCTGCGTCCTGTCCTACGCCTACGACCTGGACTTCATATGCGTCGACACTCACGTGCATCGGATCTCCAACCGCATCGGTCTGGTGGCGACGACCTCGCCGGAACGGACCGAGGAGGAGCTGATGAAGGTGGTCCCGCGAGAACTGTGGAAGAGCGTCAACGAGCTCATGGTGCGGTTCGGGCAGGAGGTGTGCACGCCTCTGAGGCCGAAGCATGACATCTGCCCCATAAGGGAGTTCTGCGACCTGTATCAGGCGGAGAAGGATGACCGCGCCTAGATTCCGAATCCCTCGTCCATCTTCCTGGACATCTCCTTCTCCAACTGCACTTCCGCCTCCCACTTGTCCATGTTGATGATGACCTCGCGGATCTGGCGGAAGCAGTCGATGCACACCCAGCGGGAGCCCACGTTCTTCATGGGCACCTTGCGGTACGATACCGTTCCGCATAGCCAGCACACCTTCATGTCCTTTGTGCGGTGCTCCACATAGGCTTCCATCTTCCTCCCCTCCACAATCGACTGGAGGGTCAGGTCCTGACGGGAAGGGTCGTCCGGCATAGCGGGTTCGAATCGCCCGGGCGATATATGAAATGTTGCTGGCCGTGACCTTGCCATGGATGGTCTCATCATGAAATGCATCATCGATTCGAAGTAGGGTCGCAACGGAGCGCCAGCCGACCGCGGTCTCGCCCTGAAAAAGCGCGGGTTCTCCGGCGAACTTTTTATAATGCACCGCATTAGGAGTGGCGATGCACGAGGTGTCCATCATATCCAGCATCATCGATTCGGTGCTGGAGGAACTCGCCAAGCACGATGTGGAGAGGGTCGAGGAGGTGTACCTCACACTAGGCTCGCTCACCTTCCTGGGAGAGGACCAGTTGCAGTTCGCATACGAGGTGCTGAGCAAGGGCACCGCGCTGGGCGGCTCCAGGCTGGTCATCGAGAAGGAGGACATCGAGCTCCGATGCCGCTCTTGCGGCTATCAGGGCGAGGCGGACAACATCGACGGGGACTTCCACGGGCTGGTCCCCATTCTGCGATGCCCCCGCTGCGGCGAGGACGTGGACGTGATCAAGGGCAAGAGCTGCACGGTGCGCTCGTTGAGGGTGGTGGAAAAGGATGTTCCGGTACAGGGATGAGAAGGCCGCGCAGAAGATCATCGAGTCGATCCGCAAGGAGAACGTGAACCTGAGGTTCATGCATGTGTGCGGTACCCATCAGGACACCCTGGTGCGCTTCGGCCTGGAGAGGATGCTGCGCGATGCCGGCGTGGAGATCCGCCAGGGACCCGGCTGCCCGGTGTGCGTGACCACCACTGCCGAGGTCGCCGACGCTATCGCCCTGGCCGATGCCGGCGTGACGATATCGGTGTTCGGCGACATGATGAAGGTGCCCACGCCGATCGGCTCGCTGGGCGACGCCAAGGCCCGCGGTGCCGACGTCCGGGTGGTGTACTCGGTCGAAGACGCCGTCCGCCTGGCCGCTGAGGTTAAGGACATGGTGTTCATGGCTATAGGCTTCGAGACCACCAGTCCGACCACCGCCGCCGTGCTGGTCGAGGACGTCCCGGAAAACTTCTCCGTCCTGTCGTGCCACCGCCTTCTTCCGCCAGCACTGGATGCCATCATCAAGATGGGTGACTTCCGCATCGACGGCCTGATAGAGCCGGGACATGTGAGCGTCATGATCGGCGAGGAGCCGTATCGCGTGTTCTCCGAGAGGGACCACGTCCCGCAGGTCATCACCGGCTTCGAGCCCCTCGACCTGCTCATGGCGGCGTACATGCTGGTCCGCCAGGTCAAGGAGGGAAGGGCCGAGGTGGAGAACGAATACACCCGCCTGGTGAAGAAGGGTGGTAATCCCATAGCGATCCGCCTGCTGAATGAGGTGTTCATGCCTGTGGACCGTGCGTGGAGAGGCTTTCCGGTCATACCGGAAAGCGCGTACGAGCTTCGTCCGAAGTATGATGCCCACAACGCCCGCAAGGTATACGAGGACATACTGGAGAAGCGGCCTGACGTGAAGGAGGAGATCGGCTCCTGCCGGTGTGGGGAGATGCTCCGCGGCATCATCGACTCCGAGCAGTGTCCGGCATTCGGAAAAGCGTGCACTCCCTCGTACCCGATGGGGCCGTGCATGGTGTCCCGCGAGGGTGGCTGCAACATCGCCTTCCGCTATCATGGGCGGATGTGAACGCCGCATTGAACTACCTGTAGCTGCCACGTCGTAGCGTGGCCGACAGGCTGTGGTGGATCGACGCCCTGCGCGGGGCGGGCGTGGTCATGATGATCGCGTACCATATGCTGTGGGACCTATCATTCCTAGGGCTTTGGAGCGGAGATGCCTCGGCTGGATGGCCCAGGGTCCTGGCGATCGCGACCGGGACGGTGTTCCTCGGCACGGTCGGCCTGTCGCTCGCCTCGTACCGCAGCAATGGTGGAAAGCCTCCATGGGCCCGCTCCGCCCGCCTGCTGCTGATCGCCATCGCCATCACGCTAATCACCGCGCTCCTGTTCCCGGCACAGGCGATATTGTTCGGGGTCCTGCACTGTATCGCCCTGTCCGTCCTGCTGGTGTTTCCGCTCGCCACCCGCCCACTACTGGCAACGGCGGCCGGCGCGCTCATGGTCGCCGCCGGCGCGCTCCTCGCGGCCGGAGGTCTCTCGTTCCCGGTGCTGGGCCCGCTTCCTCCGGGCATGTCGTCGCTGGACCATTATCCCATACTGCCCTGGGCAGGAGTAGCCGCATTGGGCGCGGCGGCCGGGGCGGTGTTGCTTCGGTCCAGCGCAGTCCGAAGCCCTCAGCCCCGATGGGCGAGGCCGCTGAGCGCCGCCGGGCGGCGCTCGTTGATCATCTATCTGGTTCATCAGCCGCTTCTGCTGATGCTGCTGTACCCCATCTCCGTGATGGCGGACTAGCAAGGCATTTGTTCAAGAAACGCGTTATGTGGAGTGAGCTGAATGAGGATTGGCATCGTAGCTTGTGACATCCTGAAGAACGAGATCGAGTTCCTTACTGCCGACGACGAGGACATCGTGCACCGGGAGTACCTCGAGTTCGCGCTTCACATCTATCCGGAGGATATGAGGGAGAAGATTGAGGATGCGGTGAACCGGCTGGAGGGCAAGGTCGACGCCGTCCTCATAGGATATGCAACATGCCAGTCGCTGGCCGGCGTGGACCGTGCCGTCAAGGTCCCATCGGTCATGCTGGAAGGGGATGACTGCATCTCGGTGCTATTGGGGCCGAGAAAATACGCCGAGGCCAAGGCGGAATGCTGCGGCACGTGGTTCTCTACCCCAGGATGGGCCGAGCAGGGCATGCCCGCGGTCATCAAGGAGCTGCACCTGGACAGCATGGTGGAGGAAGGCTATTCCCCGGAATACTTCCTCGACATGATATTCGACGCGTACCAGCGATGCCTGTTCGTCGATACCGGGGTCGGCGACAAGGCGGAGCTGGAGAGGAAGTCCCAGGAGTTCGCTCGGCAGCTGAGGCTCCCGCACACCTGCGCCTGCGGTACGCTCGAGCATGTGGAGAAAGCGCTCCGTTCCGTCAAGGAGCTCGCCCGTTCAGCGGCCGGAGGCGGCCACCAGAATGATTAAGAACGGCGGGGGGAATGGGGGGAAATAAAAAGGAACGGAGCCGCCCAGCGCCGCTCTGTCATATATCATCCGATGTGATCCAATGTCCCAAGATTTTCGCTCATTGAACATAGAGGAACAGGTCCTGAGGGCCGTGGAGGAGATGGGCTTCGTTGAACCGACGCCAGTGCAGGTGGAGACGATACCGCTCCTGCTGAATGGAAGGGACGTCATCGCCCAGGCCCAGACCGGGACCGGGAAGACCGCTGCCTTCGGCATACCGATCATCCAGGGCATCACTGAACCGGGAAGGACCCCGTCGGCCCTCATCCTCTGCCCCACCAGGGAGCTGGCCGTCCAGGTCTCCGAGGAGATCAAAAGGCTTGCCGCGCACAGGGACCTCAACACCCTCGCCATCTACGGAGGGGCGTCCATCGAGGTGCAGTTCGAGGCGCTGGAGCGAGGCGTCGACATCGTGGCCGGCACCCCGGGCAGGGTCATCGATCACATACAGCGCGGCACCATCGACCTGAGCAACGTCCGGTACATGGTGCTGGACGAGGCCGACCGCATGCTCGACATGGGGTTCATCGAGGACATCGACTATATCCTGTCCAAGGTGCCGAAGAAGCGCCAGACCATGCTGTTCTCGGCCACCATCCTGCCGGAGATCCAGAGGATGGGCGAGAGGCACATGCACCGGCCGGTGATGGTATCGGTGAGCGAGGACGAGCTGGTGCTCCCTAACACCAAGCAAATGTACTTCTCCGTGGGCCGGAAGAACAAGATCTGGGCCCTGTGCAGGGTGCTGGACAAGGAGAAGCCCAAGGCCATCGTGTTCGCGCAGACCAAGTATATGGTGGACATCATCGAGCAGCGCCTCACCTCCTACGGATATCCGGCCGCAGCGATCCACGGCGACCTCACTCAGGCCAAACGCGAGAAGGTGCTGTCCGATTTCCGCTCCGGGAAGGTGAAGATACTCATCGCCACCGATGTGGCCGCCCGCGGCCTGGACATCGAGGGCGTCACCTACGTGATCAACTACGACATCCCGGACAGTCCGGAGACCTACGTCCACCGCATCGGCCGTACCGGCAGGGCCGGCAAGGAAGGAAAGGCCATCACCTTCGTCAGCACCGACGAGATGCACCTTCTTGACGCGGTTGAGAAGTTCACCGAGCATAAGCTGAAGCAGATCGAGGTGCCCTCGTCCAAGGGTCGGAGCACCGAACAGGTACGGGAAGTGCTCGACTTTGACGAAATGGCCGACATCTTCGGAATGGTGCGGTTCGAGCTGTCGCTGACCCGTAAGGACGTGCAGGGCATAGTGGAGATCTCCGATTTCATCGTCCGCACGGCGAGGGTGAACGAGATCACCGTAGGTCACATCGTGATCGACGACGACCGTACCGTCGTGGAAGTGCACAAGGACGTGGCCATGAAGGTACTGAGGGCCCTCAGGCAGTCGAAGTACAAGGGCAGGAAGTTCAACGTGAAGCCCCTGCCCAGGGCACGCAAGTGACGCTCAGCGCCACTTGGAATAACGATCTAGAAGAGTACAGGTATCGTCAGCGGCGATCTTGTCGAGGACTTCCTGCTGCTCCATCTCTCTTATGTAGTCCTTGGTCTCGAGAATGGAGACCCTGGACGCCTTAGCGATGATGTTGGCGACCACCGTAGGGATGGTGGACTTGTCCATGGGCGATGCATTGAGAATCTCGCGAAGATCGTATTTGAAAGAACCCAGCCGGTGCAGGTTCAACATGGCGGTTCGGGGTGTTTGCGTCCTCGGCTTCTGGCGGGACGGGCCTCCCCGGCGTTTGAATGTTCTCTTGGCCAATATTATAACTCCAGAGTATGAACAAGGAATCCATTACTTATAGCTTGCCACAAGCCGGCCCCGCAGCCTGTAGGATGCTGGCTAAGGTCTATGGAGCGCCCCTCATCCTCCCCGGGTGGGGTCCTGCTCCTGATACCATTCCAATGCCTCGCGGACATCATTACCGGTGCTGTCGGGCCATAGGCCGTCCAGCACGCATATGTCCGCGTACACCGACTGGATCGGCAGGAAGCCGCTCAGTCTGGAGCGCCCTCCCCACCGTATGACCAGATCGATCGGTGTTACGTCGTGGGAGCCCAGCCTCCCGGTCTCCTGCAGCATCCCGACGTCCCATTTCCAGCTGTAGTTGATGAGCAGGTTGACCTTCGTTCCACCCTTCCCGAACCTTACGCGTTCTGTGTACGGGAGCAGAGCGGGAGGGAACATGGATGTGCCGCTGTCGCCCACTGTTCTCAGCTCGGCGTTCAGTTCGGACAGTCGGGCCACCGCCTCCACGCATGCCCCCTGGAACGCCTTCCGCTGTTCGGGAGGGCGGTGAACGTTCTCCTGTGTAAAGCCGTAAACGCTGATCTCGCTGATGCCAAGGCGTCTCAGTTCAAAGAACACGCGGAGCGCGGCGTCCACCCCGGGGCGGTATCCCTCCCCTCGGGGCAAACCTCTTTGATCGGCCCACCGGCGGTTGCCGTCCGGTATGATGCCCACGTGCCTCGGCATGCGGGCATATCGCGTCGGCAGTTCGACCGTCATGCGCTCCGCTCTCATGCACCGTTCTCTGAACCCAGCGTATATTTTGTTTTCCGAGTGAGCGGATACTTTCTTATATTCAACGCTCCAAAGAAAAGAACGATACATATGTCGTTCGACCCAATACTGGCATTGATCGCGATAATCTTCGGGATACTGGTGATAGTGTTCGAGGAGCTGCTGAGCTGGATTGTGGGCATATTCTTCATACTGGTGGGCCTCTGGCTCCTGTACGACTACTTCACCAAGAAGAACCAGCCGGCCAACCGGCCCCAGCAGGGACAGGAGTATCGCCCGCCCGCCGAAGAAAGAAAGTAAGAAAGAGTAAGAGGTTTAGAGGCGGCGGGTTCAGGCCCCGCCGTCCTTCTTCCTTTTCTTCACCTTCCGCCCGGTGACCAGGATGTCCTTCTTGAACAGCACCACCGCCAATGCCATCATGGCGGAGGCGAACACGGCCTCATAGGCGATCCCGGCCATCACCAGGGTGTAGTCGTCGAACATGAGGTTGTTCATCGCCATCATGGGATGTGTGAACGGTATGGCGAACAGGCCCGCCTGCACCGCTCCCGGCAGTGTGTTGAAGTCCTTCATCATCAGGACGAACATGGGTATCATGGCCAGGAAGGTGATGGGCATCGTAAGCGACTGGGCGGACTTATAGTCGCGGGCGAAGACCCCGATCACCAGGCACAGGGCGAGGCCTGCGACGACGGCAAGGAACAGCGACAGGCCCACCAGGACGAGGTCGAACGTGTTCATGCTGATGCCGAAGGTGGAGAGGTCCAGACTGGTGGAGCCCTGAAGGCTGTTCATGTAACTGCCCATTCCCAGCATGTAGATGAACGCCATCAGCAGGCCGATCGCGGCCGCCCCGCCCAGCTTGCCCAGGACGATGTGGGAGCGCTTCACCGGCATGGTCAGGAGGGTCTCCAGCGTCTTGTTCTCCTTCTCCAGCCCCATGGACGCGATGACCGTTGACCCGGACATGATGATCACCATGAGGACGATGAGCGGGACGACCATGTTCTGCGATGAAAGCGTGGCGGAGATGGAACTGGGCGATATGCCCTCAATCTCCTTCCCCTTGAAGATGGTGGTCTCGTTCGTCACCGTGGGGTTGAGGGTCGTGTTCACGCTCAGCCCCATTCCGTTCTCCAGAATGTATCGGGACAGCTTCTGATCGGTGGCCCTCATCAGCCCGTTCAGAGCCTCTGACGATATGGTGTCCAATACGCCGGTGCCTTTCATGATCCAGTACACCTCGATGGTGCCGGACTCATTGGACATGATGTCTTCGGTAAAGCCGTCGGGTATGATCAGAAGGGCCGTTCCTCCGGCCGCGGCGACCGCGTCAAGGCCTTCGTCTTTGTCGGTACCGTCGTACACTACCTCGGAGGGGGACGTCAGCACCCAGGCGGCGTAGGACGAAAGAGTTCCGTCGTCCTGCTGTATCAGACCGATGACGGGAGGCTTGGTGACCTCGTCCTCCACGTCGCCTATGACCCCTCCCAGGGAGCCGAACAGGACTGCCAGGATGACGATCGGAAGTACCGTGGCCGGCGTAAGAAGCTCGCGGAGCTCCTTGCTGAATATGTTGCTCAGGGACCTCACGATACCACCTTCACGAACACCTCTTCGATGTTGTCAGCATCATATTTTGCCTTCAGCTCGGCCGGGGAGCCGAGCTCCATGACCTTGCCGTCGGCTATCAAGGCGAGCCGGTCGCAGATGAGCTCGACCTCCAGCATGTTGTGCGACGACACGATGATAGTAGTGCCCTTCTTAGTGGTGTCCCGGACGGTCCTGCGAACGTGCTGGGCGCTGATGACGTCCAGCCCCGAGGTCAGTTCGTCGAGGATCGCCAGGCGCGGCTTGAACATCAGGGCTCGGCTCACCAGCAGGCGTCTGGTCATGCCCTTGCTGTAGGTGTCGACCTTGTCATCGATGCGGTCGGCCAGATTGGAAAGGGAGATGCCGTAGTCGACCATCTCCCGGACATCGTTGCCCTGGCAGAAGAACCGGGCAATGAACTCCAGATACCGTCTTCCGGTCAGGTTCTTGTAGGCGCCTGCTTCCTCCGGGAGGTAGGATATTATCTTCCGGACCTCGTCGGCCTCGGTGACCAGGTCCTTGCCGAATACGCTCGCCGTTCCGGACGTTACCTGAAGGAGGGTGGACAACATGCGCATGGTGGTGGTCTTGCCGGCCCCGTTGGGTCCGATGAGACCGAACACCTCCCCTTCTTCCACGGCGAAGGAGACGCCCTTCACCGCCTGGAAAGTGCCAAATGACTTGGCCAGATCGTTAACTTCGACCGCTTTCGTTAAAACACCGCCATATCATGGATGCCGGGGGATGGGAGTAGGGTTATTTCAAGGCCACGAAAGGACAGCCCTTATATGGGGCGGGTTGGCTTGTTCGGTCCATGAGGGAAGGGACCGAACAGAAGGTCGAAGAACCTGTCCAGGCCTGCCTGGGACTGATGAACTTCGTCCAGAACTGGGACGAGTGGCGTGATTCGCTTGGCGAGACGGTCCGGGCGGCCAGGGAGATCGATCCGTCGGAGCAGCACACCGTCGAGGTGGTCGAGGACATGATCGATTTCCTCTCGGAACGAGTGTGCCCCGGCTCTCCGGAGGAGCGCCTGATAAGGGCGATGTGGGACCGCTCCGAGGAGGATGAGCGCAGGACCATGGCCCGCGTACTGCTGAGGATGCTGGACTAGAGGCCCCGCTTCCGCTTCAGCTTCTCATACTCCTTCTCGGCGAGCGATTCGGTATATCCATCTCCGAGGAATGCCCCCACTCCATGCATCAACAGGCCGAAGCCCCAGAATCCAGTGATGAAGATCGGCCACGGAAAGCTATCCCTGGAGGTGAAGAACCACAGCGCCCATAGTCCGACATTGACCAACAAGAATGCGGCCAGGTGGATATAGAACCCGGCCTTCTCTTCCGCTATGCGGTACGCCCGATCCCTCAGCAGTTGATCCTCATCCATGGATGATTCGATACGAAGTGTCGAATGTTAATCCTTTCCATGGGTCCGGCCGCTTCGGCAAGAGATTAATATGCAGGCTTGGGAATTGACTATCATGGAAAATCCACCTGACGTACAGCATCCGCTCCGAGATGAAGCGTTCCAGTCGGGCATCGATCTTGCGCGCCACATACTCGAGAACGCCAACTCCTATCATGCTCTGGCGTCAGAGGACTATCCCGGCCGTGACAGGATGCGGTTCGCGGTCCTCCTGGTGATCCTGGAGGAATCGGGAAAGCTTCTCGAACTTGTCAAGGAGTGCGAGAAGGCGGCCAAGGCCGACTACCTCAGCGTGAGGATCGAGAACTATAACGACAACTGCCTGAACGGCCGGAAGGCCATCGGCCAGATACTGGAGGAACTCCGCGTAGTGGACAAGGCGTTCGAGGCCCTGGGGAAGGGGAAGGCGGAACCGATGCCGGAACCGGAATTCTTGCGGGAGGACTTCTGCGGCCTCAAGGAGCGCGTGCTGTACATGCCCCTGGACCGTTCCGCAAGGAACCTTGGCTTCATCCCGTCGGGGGATCTCATGGACCGTCTGGCGGGAGCGGCGGAGCGGAACGCCCTTGCCGCCGGCGATTATCTTCACGATCTGGGGAGGGCCCTGGGGCTGTGGATCACCCTGGACATTGCGCCGAAAGGGGCCAAGGGCGGGCCCCACTCGGTCCGGTACGCCTAGGCCGGCGCACCGGCGTCCGGTTCAGAGGAACGAGTGCCCTGATATCTTCTCACCTCGCGCCCCTCATCCTTCAGCAGCTCCACGGCCACCCGCGCCGCCCCCACTCCGAGGCCGGTGTGAGCCATGAATGGCCCCATATCGTCCCGCGCCAGGTAGGCGTAGCAATCGGCCCTCATCCATGAGCGGACGAGGTCCGGCAGCCGCATCATTCTACGCTGGCGGTACCACCAGAACGATCTGGCGTCCTCGAAGGCGTCCATCCATCTGACCCCGTCCCGCCACTCCGGCTGCTCCGCTGGAGGGACGCCGGTGAGGTCATTGTACTGAATCAGGGGAAAGTTGACCCCGGCGTAGGTGGCCTGGACGTTCTGCGCCCACAGCCGTGGGTTGAGCTCGATCATCTGGTAACGTCCGGTGCGCCGGTCCATCTTCAGCTCGATCGAGCCGATGCCCCTGTACCCGATGGCCTCCAGGAAGTCCAGGCCTATCCTCTCTGCAGTAGCATCATGGATGCTCTCCATCGTCGTTCCGACCCCGAACTCCACGGGATTCTGGCGTATCTTCCTGGTCAGGAACAGGGCGCGCCTGCTGCCGTCCATGCCGTAGTAGGCGCACACCTTCACGTGGTTGGTGTTCGGTCCGTCGATGACGGTCTGCACCAGGGCCTCCAGGCCAGCGCGGAAGACATCCTCGTATCGCTCCTTGAGCTCCCGAGCGCTGTTGACCTTGAAACCCTTGTTGCCGAACCTCGCGTACCACAGATGCGAGTAGTATGGCTTGATGAAAGCCGGATAGCTCAGGCGCTCGGAGGCCGCCTCCAACTCTGTCATGTCCGAAGGAAAGAACGTCGGCGGAAGGGGGACGCCAACCCTCATCGCCTCCTCGTACTGCGCCCGCTTGTTCACCATGCCGTCCAAGATCCGGCGTGATGGTATGCAGAACCGGTAACGTTCTTCCAGCTGCTCGCGGAAGCGGGACAGGAAGAGGACGAACGCGTCGGAGGTCGGGAACAGCACGCCCTTCTCGCCGTTCCCGGGCTGGGACATCAGTGCTTCGAGCGCGTCCTCAGGCCTCGCCGCTGGATCGGGTATGACCAGCGGATGAGCGTAGCGGGATCGCAGGCCTGCGGCGCCTTTCAAATAGTCAACGGCGACGACATCGATGTTCTCGCGTCCCAGGCTGCGGACCGCCCCTACGCCGTTCGGAGTGCTCACTCCAAGCACGTATGCCCTAGCCTGATTTCTCATGATATTGCCGCTCCCGCGCTGGGCGCCGTTCCAACCGATATGGTCGATGCCCAGCCGGGCTTGGCAAATGTCCCCATCCTCCGCATCGATAGATAGGACGTAGCCCGCCCCTTTTATTGGTTGGCCATCATCCCGTGCCGGCGATCCTCTCCAGGAGAGCATAGTCGAGATGCTCCTTGGATGAGGTGTACAGCTGTTCGAGGGACTCCATCCAGGCCACTTGCCCGTCCCCCGTTCCGGCCACCGTGCCGCGGTCCCTTCCCAGGTCCAACGAGTCCTCCGCCGGAAGTCGGAGCTGGGACAGGGGCAGAACGCCGGCGCACGGGATCCCTGTCAGCTCTTCGAGCTTCTCTATGCCGGGGGCGAGGATGCTGGCGTCGCCGCGGAAGCGGTTGATGATGAACGCCTTGATGCGCTTCCGTCGTTCTGGAGGCAGTAAGAGGAACGTGCCGTACAGTCCGGCGAACACCCCGCCCCGATCGATATCGCCCACCAGGACGACGGGCGCATCCGCCATCTCGGCGGTCGCCATGTTGGCGATGTCCCGGTCCGATAGGTTGATCTCGGCCGCTCCTCCCGCGCCTTCCAGGACGACAATGTCGGAACGAGCGGCGATCACGCCATACGCTTCGACGACCGCGTCGCGGAGCATCTCCCTCGGAGCATGGTTGTCCGGACCTACGTCGGTCAGCGGACGTCCCTTCAGCACCACCTGCATGCCTCGCGCACCATGCGGCTTGAGGAGAATGGGGTTCATGGCCCAGTGAGGCTCCGTGCCGCAGGCCCACGCCTGGTATGCCTGTGATATCCCTATCTCCTCACCGGTCGCCGTCACGTAGGAGTTCAGCGACAGGTTCTGTGACTTGAACGGCGACACCCTCATGCCGCGTGAAGCGAAGTGGCGGCACAGCATCGCCGCGATGGTGGTCTTGCCAGCGCCGGACGTCGCTCCAAGCACCATGATGTTGTTCACGGCCCGGCCTCCATGATCTTCAGCATCGTATCGATGTCGAGATGCTCCTCCACCGTACGGGCCAACCTGGACAGGCTCTCCTCGACCGTGGCGTCGTAGTCGATGACGCTCCTCGATCCGCTATTTCCGGCCAGGGACAGGAACCTGCTCCGGAACGGTGGCCGGTCGAACAGCCCGTGTACGTATGTACCCATCACCATGCCGTCGGGCGAGATGCTGCCCTCGCCCCTGACGCCGCGGTCGGAACGGAGCAGGAACAGCGGGCTTTCCTCGCTCTCGGTTGCGCCCATATGTATCTCGTATCCACGGACTTCGCCCTCGCCGTCGGCCATGGTCCCTTCCACTCGAACCGTCCTTTTCTCGTAGGCGCCGAAGCGGCTGACCGAGCGAATAAGGCCCAGGCCTTCATACGATCCTCCCTCGTCGCCCTCCACGCCGTTGGGGTCCTCTATTCTCCCACCCAACATCTGATATCCGCCGCACACGCCGATGATGGGGACCTTTCCCCGGGCGTCGACGATCGCCCGATCAAGCCCCTTACGGCGAAGCCACTGCAGGTCGGCCACGGTGTTCTTGGTGCCCGGAATGATGATGGCATCCGCTGCGGCGACCTCGGACGGGCGGTCGATGAACGTTACCGACGCTCCTCCCCCGATCTCCAGCGCGTCAAAGTCGGTGAAGTTGGCCATGTGAGGCAGTCTTATCACGCCGACCCGAACGCCTTCGCCCCCTCGATCGTCGAGCCCCTGGGAATCCTCGTCCGGAAGGGTATGTTCGATGTGCGGGATGACGCCCAGCACCGGTATGCCGGTCAGCCGTTCAAGCTCATCGATCCCGCTCCTCAGGTCGGCCGCACTGCCGTGCATGTTGTTGATGATGATACCCTTGAACCTCGCCCGGCGCTCGGGCGGAAGAAGCATCAGGGTGCCATAGGCGTAGGCGAACGCGCCGCCCCATTCGATGTTCACCACCAGGAGACACGGCGCATCGGCGATCTCGGCGGTCATCATGTTGGCGAGGTCGACATCGGCGATGTTGATCTCGGCGGGAGAGCCGGCTCCCTCGATCACGACGGCATCGAAGCGGCTGGCCAGGTGGCGATAGGCTTCCTTGACCACTTTCGGGCCCTCCTCCGTGGTGAATTCGCTGTAATAGGCAGGGACGTTCATGTCCCGGTACGGGCGGCCGAGCACGATCACCTGCGACACATCGTCCTTCTTCGGCTTGAGGAGCACGGGGTTCATGCGCGCCTCCGCCTCGATCCGCGATGCTTGCGCCTGAAGGGCCTGAGCGCGGGAGATCTCCTCTCCTCTCGCCGTCACGGTCGAGTTCAGCGACATGTTCTGCGACTTGAACGGCGCGACCCTCCAGCCGCGATCGTTGAGTATGCGGCAGATCGCCGCGACCAGGAGCGTCTTGCCGGCGCCGGATGTCGCTCCGAGCACCATCAGCGGTTTGGCAGCTATAGGAAATCGCTGCTCCATCTCTTTCTTGATGCCATGCAGTTCATTGATGCTTGGCCGAGACGAAATGGACAGGCGCTCTTTGACGGCCTTTCCGACGTCGGGACGATGGGCCCACAGGCAGTCTTGGCAAGACCACACCATGCCGCCCGTGCGCGATTCGACGAGCTTGCCGAGCCGCTCGTCGTCGCATGGGTAGAACGGGCAGAAGCACAGCGTGCAGTCCTGGCCATGATGGTGGCAGGGATAGTAATCGCAGCTCTCCTTGGAACCAGTCGGACCGGACAGCTTCTCCGCGACCCTGTCCCAGTAGTCCTTTCCTACACCGTTAGAACTGGTCATTGCCCCGCCCTTGAACTAATTGGATGTATCATCCAATCTGTATTTATAAGGCGCATATGATGGTTATATATCAAACAGTAATGATTCCTATTACGATGGCGGAACGGAAGCGGTGGACCAAGCAAGCGAGGACCATTCTAGACATCATCTACACCAACGAAGAGAGCCTGACCGCGAGCGGGATCTACGATATCGCCCGGGAGACGCATCCGAACATATCCCTCGGGACCGTGTACCGGAATCTGAAGAGGCTCGATGAGGCCGGACTGATACGAGAGACAACCTCCAACGGCGTCAGTGTTTACTTCAAGCATCCGTTCTCCAGCGCCCACCTCGAATGCGAGGTCTGCCATAGCATCATTCCCGTCGACGTCATGATAGACGTCGGTGACATCAACCGCCGGACCGGCCACGTCATCAAGAAATGGGACCTCCGGCTGATCGGTACGTGCAAGGAGTGTGAGGGCCGATGCATATAATGGAAGGCTTCCTCCCTCTTGAATGGTGCATTTTCTGGGCCCTGCTGTCGGCCCCGGTGCTGGTGTGGGGTTTTCATCGCCTCCGGGTGCTGTTTCAGGAGCAGCCGGAAAAGAAGCTCCTCGTGGCCGTGGCGGGCGCGTTCATGCTCGTGCTGTCGTCGCTCAAGCTGCCATCCATCGGCGGCTCATCGTCCCATCCGACCGGGGCCGGTGTAAGCACCGTCCTGTTCGGCGTGGGCGTCACCTCCATTCTCACTACGATCGTCCTCATGTTCCAGGCCATGCTGCTGGCTCATGGCGGCATTACCACGCTGGGCGCCAACATATTCTCCATGGGCATCGCGGGGCCGTTCTTCGGCATCCTCGTATATCGGGCGGTCATGCGCACCCAGGCACGTTCCAGCGTGGCGGTGTTCTCCGCGGCCTTCACGGCCGATCTTATGACATACGTCGTCACCTCGGGACAGCTGGCGCTCGCATTCCCCGGAGAGGGCGGCGCGTTCGCCTCCTTTCAGGTGTTCATGGCCGTCTTCGCCTTCACCCAGCTTCCTCTGGCGATCGTGGAGGGCGTGGTCACGGCCATGTTCTTCTCCTTCCTTGGAAGGACGAGGCCGGAGCTCATGGACGGGCTGTCGCTCTCGGAGGGCAGGATCGGAAGGAAGGCATCGAAGGTGCTTGCCGCCGTCACTATCGTCTGCTTGATCGGCGCGGTGGCGATGGTGAACCTGGGAGGACTTCAAGGAACGGACGACAAGGGCGGGGAGGCTGTACAGGACCTCGTCCCGGACTTCGCGCCGTGGGCGAACAGCCTGCTGGAACTGGATGATACGACCGAGATCATTCTGTTCATAGTGCAGGGCCTCATCGGTGCCGTGCTGCTCGTATACGTGTTCATGCGATGGAGGCGGCGCAAGGCGCTGGTCGAGGAGAGCTCCGATGTTCGCGATGGATGAGATCGCCAACTCCTCTCCGGCCAAATCGTGGCCGCCGCTGGGCAAGCTGCTCCTCGCGCTCTCCTTGCTGATCGTATCGCTGGTGAGCACCTCTCCTGCCGTTCCCTTAGCGGCCCTGGTCATCGGGATCGCCCTGCTGGCATACTCTACATCGTTCCGATTTCCGAAGATCATCGCGTTGGCCATACTGGACGGGGTGGCGGTGGTGGCGGTCGGCGTGCTCATCATCGCGGCGGTCACGGACGGCGCTCCTGCTTACGTGCTGCCGCTCGGCCCCTGGGACGTGGCATTCACCGACCGCGGCATCGACCTGGCAGTGCTCGTCCTCCTTCGCTCGATCGCCGGCATCTCGGTCATGCTGTTCTTCGCCACCTCCACTCCCATCTCTCACATGGCCCACGCCATGAGGTCGGTCCGACTGCCCAGGGAGCTCGCGGAGCTGGTCATACTGGTGTACCGGTACTCCTTCCTGGTGCTCGAGCAATCGGAAAAGATGTTCGTCGCCGCCAGATGCCGACTCGGCACGAAGGGGCTGAAGAACTCGTTGAGAACGTTCTCCATGATCTCCGTGGGGATGTTCACCCGCTCCGTCGACGCGGCCGAGCGGTCCCAGACGGCGCTACACTGCCGGAACTTCAAAGGCGAGTTCCCGGTCTACCGGCCGCCGGCCCGGTTGACCGCAGGTTGGGCGTTGCTTCCGGTGGTGTCCTTCGCTGCGCTGTACCTTGTCAACCTGTTGCTAACGGGCAAGGTGGTCATCTGAACCTTCTTCAACTGACGACGGAACCGAACGGTTCTGCCCTTTCGATCAGGAGGACGATCCCATGAACAGCTCCGAATGGGTATTGGAAGCGAGGAACGTCAGTTACGCCTATGGCGGCAAGACGCTTGCTCTGCAGGATGTCTCCCTCCGCATCGCCAAGGGAAGCAAGGCCACCATTCTGGGAGCGAACGGCGCGGGGAAGAGCACGCTGTTCCTTCATTTCAATGGCATACTGAGACCGCGCTCCGGCGAGATCCTCTTCGACGGGGCCCCGATCAGCTACCGGGCGAAGGACCTCGGCGCCATAAGGGAGCGTGTGGCTGTGGTGCTGCAGAACCCCGACGACCAGATATTCTCCAGTACGGTGGAGGAGGACGTGGCGTTCGGGCCGATGAATCTCGGCATTCCGCGTTCAGAGGTGGACAAGAGGACGGAAGAGGCGCTCGCGCTGACCGGCCTGAGCAAGATGAGGGAGCGATCCACGCAGCAGCTGTCGTTCGGGCAGCGCAAGCGCGTAGCCCTCGCCGGCGCGCTGGCCATGCGCCCCCAGGTGCTGGTGATGGACGAGCCGACCGCCGGTCTGGACACCCACATGGTGGGCGAGATCATGGAGCTGACCGACAAGCTCAACGAGCAGGGGATGACGATCGTCATCTCCACTCACGATGTCGACCTGGCATACTGCTGGTCGGACAGCGTTCACGTGCTGGACCGTGGCCGAGCGGTCTTCTCCGGAACTCCGGAAGGCTTCTTCAATCGGCCCCGGGATGTGAACGACGCCGGCCTGGTGGTGCCGTCGATGTACGAGATCAACCGTCTGGCCATGGCCTCGCTGGACCTGCCGGAACATCCTCATCCCAAGACCTCAAGCGAATTGCTGGCCAAGATGAGCAAGTGCCGCCCGGGCCGGCTGTTCGTCGATCAGGGCGGCAATGGCGGGAGCGCGCCTCCCCACGCCACGGCCGGCATATACGGACCGATGCACCGCGCCGCCGCGGCCGCCGGGGAGTTGAACATCGAGTACTCGTACAACGGGCTCGAGGGCTGCCTGGGAGAGGTGCTGCTGGGCCGGGATGCGGTGCTGGTCCTCGATCCCGGACTGAAGGGTCAGGTGGAGAGGAAGCTGGACCGCCTGGACAAGGTGTTCGGACAGCGGATCGAGGCCTTATGGGATTGAGCTTTACCTCTTCTGATAGATGCGCTCCCGCGTATGGGTCGGAGTGAGCAGGGTCGCGGCCTCCCCCACCAGGGTCTCGGTGTTGCCCATCACCAGATACCCCCCGTCACGCAGAGATCGGTAGAACTTCATGTAGAGCCGCTCCTGCATCTCCCTGGTGAAATAGATGACGACATTGCGGCAGAGGATGAGGTCGAAGTGAGAGCCGGCGGTGGCGGTGAACAGATCGATGTTGCGAAAGTGCACCATCTCCATTATGGAGGGGCTGAGCTGGTACAAGCCCTCGTCGAGCGTGAAGTATCTCTCGAGATATGGCCTAGGCACGTTGACCACCTGCCGTGGGAGGTACCGCCCCTCTTTTGCGCTCTCCAGCACCTCCGCGTCGATATCTGAGGCCACTATGCTCAATGAGAACCGCTCGAACTCTTCCCCCAGCAGCTCCTTCATCAGGATGCTCACCGAGTACGGCTCCTCGCCGCTGGAGCACCCCGCGCTCCAGATGCGGATGGACGACTCTCCGCGAGACACCTTCTGGTAGATGAGCAGTGGCAGCACCTCATCCTCGAGCGCTTTGAACACCGCCTCGTCCCTGAAGAACTGGGTGACGTTGATGGTCAGATCGCGCATGAGCTCGTCGTATTCGATGGGGTCGGACCTGAGCAGCCGTACATAATCATCGTACCCGCTCACCCCTCGGGCGCGCATCCTGACCGCGAACCGCCTTCGCAGATAACCATCCTTATAGTGGTCGCAATTTAGCGACCTGCGCTGAACGATGAGCTGCTTCAGGTCATCAAAGCCCGGGTCGATGCGCATGCTCTCCATGATGTCGGAGGCTTCATAAGTTCATAAGAATAAAAAACTTGGTGCTCTAACGAGATAGGGCCGCTGAGGCTGAGATCCTCCGTGACCCATGATGATGTCCTGTGCCTGGGACCGAACTCATATTGCCGGTTTCACATTATATCTGAGGTCCGGTCGGAGGTCGGTTGCAACACCTAGCAGTCCATGATGTGGTGCCTCGGTGGCCTCCTCGCTCCGATCGATAGGCTGGTAATCAGGTTATCTAACAATCAAGACCGATAGCCACCTGCTCATCTTATAAATATCATACAATTTTTTTGTATGGTTAATATTATTCCATATGATTATGTGGAATCAGGGATGGGAAGGGATATGATGATATGGAACAGCTCTCCGAAAAATCGAACAGAGAGGAGATCCTCGCTTGCCTGCCCGTAGCCGCATACATCGCCGATGCTAGTTGGAAGATAATATCGTTCAATAATGCCGCGGCCGACCTTACGGGCCTGACGGTCGATGAGGCCGTTGGAATGCGGGTCCGGGATGCTTTCAACGGGGCCATCGGCAAGAATGGTTGCCGGGTGGTGGAGGCGATGTCCGCCGGCAGGACCATCGACGTCAAGAATCTTCGCCTAGTCAAGGATGATGGCGAAAGTTTGACGGTCTCGGTGTCGGCCAGGCCGATCCTGAACGAGGCGGGAAAATTCTCAGGGAGCGTTGGCTTCGTGATGCCCCAGACCGCAGGCGGCGACAAGGCCCATACGCTCCTGCAAAGCCTCCCCAACCCGGTCATGGCGATAGGGCTTGATCAAAACATCATTTTCATGAACGAGGCGGCCCTGGGCATGGTGGGTAAGAACATCGATCAGGTGATGGGGAAACCATGTCACGAGATCATGAACACCGCCCACTGCAAGGGTGGCAACTGCGCTGTGCGCAAGGCCATGAGCGAGGACCGGTCGTTCACAGGGGACAGCGTCGCTCACCTGACCTCGGGGGATCGCCACATAAGATGTTCCATCTCTCCGGTCAAGGATGCCAATGGCGTGGTGGTCGGTGCCATCGAACTCATCGCCGATACCAGCAAGGAGATCGAGATCACCGCGGAGGTCCAGCGTGTCACCGAGGAGATGATATCGGGAAACCTCGGGGCAAAGGCCAACGTGTCCATGTTCGAGGGGAACTACAGAAGCATCGTCGAGGGGCTGAACGGGACCATTGATGCGGCCGTCGAGCCGTTCAAGATGGTCATGTCCCAGATGGGCCGCATAGCGGAGGGCGATCTGTCCCAGCGAATGGATGCCGAGATGAAGGGGGACCTGGCGAAGGTCAGGGACCACCTCAATATCTGCCAGGACTCCATCAAGGCGCTGGTGGATGACGTGGGTACGCTGGCCGCGGCCGCGGCCGCGGGGGACTTCAAGAAGCGGGCTGACGCGTCCCGCCATCGCGGCGAATATGCTAACGTCATAGCAGGCTTCAACCGGACCCTCGACACAGTGGTCGACAAGACGTACTGGTATGAGCAGATCCTTGACACCATTCCGTTCCCTATCTCGGTCACGGACGCCGAGATGCGCATGACCTTCCTCAACAAGTCCTCCCTGCAGATCCTCAAGCGTCCCCGGGAGGAGCTGCTGGGTCTGCACTGCAAGGCCTGGAACGGACAGGTGTGCGGCACTCAGGACTGCGGCATCGCCCGACTTAGACAAGGCCAGGCTCACACCATGTCCGACCGGAACGGCAAGGCCAACCAGATCGACGTCTCGTACCTGAAGGACGCCGATGGCCAGGTCATCGGACATGTCGAGGTGCTGCAGGATGTGACTGCGCAAGTGCGCAAGAGCAAGTATGAGGCGGGCGAGGTCGAGCGCATCGCCGCTTGCCTGCAATCCCTCGCCGCCGGTGATCTGTCGTTCAACACCACGGTCGGCGAGGCGGACGAGTACACCCAGGGCAGCAAGGCGTCATTCGAGCAGATCATGGATAATATGGTCAAGGCCCGCGATGCCATCCGAACGCTCGTCCGGGACACCCAGGGGCTATCCCGCAATGCCATCAAGGGCCATCTCGACGAGAGGGCGGACGCCGCTTCCCATGGCGGGAACTATAAGATGATTGTCGATGGCGTCAACCGCACCCTTGATTCCGTGGTCGGCAACTTCGAGGCCATCCCGACGCCGATCCAGTTCATGGACAAGGACCTTCGCATCGTGTACATCAATGACACCGGGGCAAAGTTGCTGGGAAAGAGCAAGAAGGAGCTCATCGGCTTGAAGTGCGCGGACATGTGGAAGACCTCGAGGTGCAACACGCTCGATTGCCCCTGCGCCACGGCAATGCGGAGCAACACGGTGCATACCTGCGAGAACGACTGCGTGGTCGGCGGCAAGCACATGGACATCTTCTGCGCCGGAGCCCCGCTGCGCGGGGAGAACGGTGAGATCGTCGGCTCCTTCGAGTTCGTGACCGACCAGACCGCCATCAAGGAGGCGGCGAGGAAGACCCAGAAGGTCGCTGACTTCCAGACCGAGTCGGTGGATAGGATCAAGGGGGCCCTCGAGGAGCTGGCCAGGGGCGACCTTACCGCATCGGTCGATCTGCCCGAGAGCGACATGGACACCCAGGCGGCCCACGCGGTGTTCGAGGAGCTGCACCTGGCCATCGGTGAGTTCAAGGATGCGGTCATTAACCTGCTGACCGAGGTCAATGCCTCGGTGGACATGGTCTCCTCGACCTCGCAGGAGCTGGCATCATCGGCGGAGGAGATGAACGCATCGACCGAGCAGGTGTCCGCGGCGATTCAGCAGATCTCCCGCGGCGCGCAGAACCAGGCCTCCCAGGTCGATGAGACCGCGCGCGTCATGGCGGAGATGGCTTCATCCGTGGAGAGCGTCTCGGCCAAATCGGAGGCCGCCCGGACCGCCGCCCTCGCTGCCAATGACGGCGCTGCCAATGGCAGGAATACCGTCGACACCACGGTCAGGAAGATGGAACAGATCGCCAAGGTGGTGGACGACTCTGCAAAGGTCATCGCCGTGCTGGGCAAGCGTTCCGAGGAGATAGGCGAGATCGTCAATGTCATCACCAACATCTCGGACCAGACCAACCTGCTGGCTCTGAACGCCGCTATCGAAGCGGCCCGCGCCGGAGAGCATGGCCGCGGCTTCGCCGTGGTGGCCGAGGAGGTCAAGAACCTCGCCGAAGACAGCCGCGAGGCGGCGGAGCGCATCGCCAAGATGATCAAGGAGGTGCAGCAGGAGACAGGCAAGGCGGTGGAGGCCATGCAGCTCGGCACCAAGGAGGCTGCCGAGGGAATGAAGATGATCGATCAGACCGGCAAGGCCTTCACCGATATATCCGCCGCCGTGGCCAACACTGCCAGTGCGGTCGATGATATCGCCAAGCTCATGGTCGGGCAGAAGGATGGCACCCAGCAGGCGGCCAAGTCGGTGGACGGAATCGCATCCATCGCCGAGGAGACCGCATCATCGGCCGAGGAGTCCGCGTCATCCACTGAGGAGCTGACCGCATCGATGGAGGACCTGACGGCGAGGGCGCAGACCCTGAGCGAGATGGCCGTGAACCTCCAGAAGGTCGCCGGGCAGTTCAAGATCAGCGATGAGCTGGAGGTTTCGGACGAACTGCCGAGGCCGGCCCCTAGGTCTCCCCAGCGCCCCTCCCCGGTCAAGGCCGCCTCGGCCCCCAAGCCAGGTGTGCCGGCCAGGGTCAAGGAGGCGTTGGCCAAGAGGGGAATAGAAGCGAGGTGAGGACGCATCATGGTCCGCAAGCGAGTAAAGGTCGAGCTCACCGGGGACGTCGAGCAGATAGTGTCCTTCCGGCTGGGCCAGGAGACGTTCGCCACCATGGTGTCGCAGGTGCGTGAGATCCGAAAGGTCGAAGACATCACCCGCGTGCCCAAGATGCCCCACTATATCGAGGGGGTCATGAACCTTCGGGGGCAGATCACCACGGTCATCGATCTGAAGAAGCGGCTAAACATTGCCGCTGGAGGGCCTTCCCGTACGGCGCAATCGCGCATCATCGTGGCGGAGGTCGGCGACAACCAGATAGGCATAATAGTGGATGCCGTCGAGGACGTCATGCGCGTCCCCAAGGACAGCATATCCCCGCCCCCCAAGACCCTGGCCGGGATGGAGTTGGCCGCGCTGACCGGCATCAGCAAACTTCCGGACAAGCTGATCATGATGCTCGACCTGGAAAAGGTCATGAATGGAGCGGGGACGGCCTGGCTCGGGCAGGCCGGTACGCACCTGGGAGAAGTGGCGGAACAGGCAGAAGATAGAGAGGTATCAACATGAACGGTCAGAAGAAGGCCCTGATCGTCGATGATTCCATGGTCATGCGGGCGATGATCCGCGACATCCTGACCAAGGGCGGTTTCGACGTGGTAGGTCAGGCAAAGAACGGCAAGGAGGCCGTGGAGCAATACGCCATGCTCTCTCCGGACCTGGTGACGATGGACATCATCATGCCCGGCGAGCATGGGACCGACGTGGTCAAGAAGATCGTCGATCTGGATAAGGATGCCCGCATCATAATCGTCAGCGGCCTCAGCCAGAAGAACCTGGTACTGCAGGCGCTGGAGAACGGAGCAAGGGACTTTCTTGTCAAGCCCTTCGAGAACCAGGAGCTGCTGGACGCGGCCCGTAAGATAGCGAGATGAGCGCGTGTTCAAGATCTCGGTGCTGGTAGTGGACGATTCCATCGTGATGCGTCGCATCATCTCCGATCTCCTCTCCAAGGATGAAGGGATCGAAGTGGTGGGCACTGCGCGTAATGGCGCTGAGGCCATAGAGAAGGTGCGCCAGCTCGATCCCGACGTCGTCACTATGGACATTGAGATGCCCGTCATGGACGGGCTCACAGCCCTGCAGCACATCATGGCCGAGTCCCCCCGCCCCGTTGTCATGCTAAGCTCTATGGACAAGCGACAGGCGGACATCACGCTCAAGAGCCTCGACCTGGGGGCGGTCGACTTCATTTCCAAGACCTCCGGTTCCCTGTCCCTCGACCTTGAGCGGAACAGCGAGGACATCGTGGCCAAGATCAAGGCGGCGGCCAGGGCCAAGATCTTTCCCCGGAATGCGCCAGCAAGTCTGGTGCAACCAGCTCAGATGCTCACGCTTAGAGGGGACTGGATAGTCGTCATCGGCGCTTCCACCGGCGGACCCAAGGCCCTGCCGGAGGTGCTTTCGCGTCTGCCTGCCAACCTCCCCGCCGCGGTGCTCATAGTCCAGCACATGCCTGAAGGGTTCACCCGCTCCTTCGCCGAGCGGCTCAACTGGGTCAGCCCCCTGGAGGTCAAGGAGGCCGAGGAGGGCGAGGAGATACATCAGGGGAAGGTCTACCTGGCCCAAGGGAACAGGCATCTTCTACTCGATGGACGACGGCTGCATCTGGACGACGGCCCCAAGGTGAACTACGTCCGGCCGGCCATCGACGTTCTCATGAGGAGCGTCGCTCCGATATATGGCCCCCGGACCATCGGGGTCGTCCTTACGGGGATGGGCGCCGACGGGGCCGAAGGGATGAGATCCATTAAACAGAACGGCGGCAAGACCGTGGTGCAGGACGAGGGGACCTGTGTCGTCTACGGCATGCCCAAGGCGGTGGTGGAGGCCCACGCGGCGGACCGCGTGGTCCCGTTGGAGGACATCGCCCAGGCGATTACCATCATGATCAGCACGGGGATGTGAAATGGAAAGCTCAAAGTATCTTGACGTCTTCATTGAGGAATCCAAGGAGAACCTCCAGACGCTGAACAGCACATTGCTGTCATTGGAGCAGGACGGTTTTGACGAGGAGGGCATGAACGCGGCCTTCAGGGCCATGCATACGATCAAGGGCACCGCCGGGGTCATCGGCATCGCCCCCATCCAGCAGCTTGCCCATGTCATGGAGGACCTCTTCGATGACCTGCGCAAGAAGAAGGAAACGCCTCCCCGGACCATTCTCGAGCTTCTCTTCGCTGGAGTGGACCTCATCGAGAGCATGCTCCTCGAACTGGAGACCTCCGGCTCCACCCAGGTGCCGGTCATCGACATCGTCGAACGCATGAGGGAGGCGATGGAAGGCCTCCCGGCGACCGCCATCGATGATCCCGTGTCCGAGGAGTCCGGCCTGGAGCCGGACCAGCTGGAACAGATCAAAGCGATGCTGCCCGCGGGCGAGCGCCCGGTAATGGTGTCCGTGACATGGAGCAATGGCCTGAAGTTCAAGGAGGGCCGGGCGTATCAGGTGATCAGAGCAGCGTCCTCGCAAGGCACCCTGCTAGCCACTTCCCCTGCGTCGGAGGACGTGGCCGATTCTGACGAAGGGCTGATCGTTGTGCTCGGCACCACTCGGAACGATGCGGACATCCTCGGGGTGGTGAAGGAGGTGACCGGCGTGGCCGCGGCGACCGCCCAGACCATCGACGTTCCCGGTCATCCTGCCCAAACGGTCGTTTCGGCCGCTCCGGTCGATCCAATAGAACAGATGGCCGAATCGGTTCCGCTACCTCTTCCCGCTGATCAATCCCAGGCCGCTCCGCTCGAACCACTGGAGCGGACCGTGGACAAGGGCGCGGAGTGCGCCGGGGGGGACGATCATGTCGAGGGGCGGAAGGAGAATCGGTCAGGGTCGCCCAACGGCTCTTCCATCCGGGTAAAGAGCAAGTTGCTGGACAAGCTTCTCGATCAGGTCGGAGAGATCATGATCAATAACATTCGCATCAATCAGATCGCCACCGACCTCAAGCATCGCGAGCTGAAGCAGACCCTGCAGAACAACTCCCGGCTGATGGGAGAGATGCAGGACATCGTGCTACGGACGCGCATGGTCCAGGTCGATTTCATCTTCAAGCGGTTCCCCCGCATCGTCAGGGACCTCTCGCGAGACAACGGGAAAGAGGTGGACTTCATCATGCGGGGCACCGACATCGAGATCGACCGAGGGCTGCTCGACGAGATCGGCGATGCCCTGGTCCATCTGCTCCGCAACTCCCTTGACCACGGCATCGAGCCCGCCGCGGAGAGGGTGGCCAAGGGCAAGAGCCCGCGCGGCACGATCACTCTATCCGCCCTCCAGGAGCAGAGCAACATCATCATCACGGTCGAGGACGACGGCCGGGGGATGGACCCCGGAAAGATCGTGGCCAAGGCGGTCAGCAAAGGCCTCGTCAAGGCCGAGGACGCCGAGCGGTTGGACGATCGTAGCAAGCTGCAGTTCGTGTTCCTGCCCGGTTTCAGCACCGCCGAGAAGATATCTGACATCTCCGGCCGGGGGGTGGGCATGGACGTGGTAAAGACGAAGATCGAGGAGCTGGGCGGCTTCGTGCGCCTGGACTCGACCTTTGGCCAGGGCTGCAAAGTAACACTTAAATTGCCGCCGAGCATGAGCATCATCCGGGCCATGCTCGTGGAGGTGAACGGTGAGAAGTACGCCATACCCCTGGACAACGTCCGGGAAACTGTCAGGGTGCCTCTTGGCGCCGTCCATTCCATCGCTGACCGGGGAGTGTTCCAGCTGCGAGACGAGGTTCTGCCGGTGCTCAACATCCGCGCCGAGTTCGGCGCTCCCGCGGAGACGGTCGGCGATATGCCGGCCGTCATCGTGGAGAAGAACGATAATCGCTCATGCCTGCTCGTGTCCCGTCTCATCGGGCAGCAGGAGATCGTGGTCAAGAATCTGGGAAAGGACCTCCGCCAGACCGGATATTTCTCTGGAGCGACCATATTGGGGGACGGAAAAGTGGCGATGATACTTGACGTGGGGGTCTTTACATGAGCTCATCACAAGGAATCGATCTGGACGAATTGCAGATGGACGCCCTCAGGGAGATCGGCAACGTGGGGGCATCGCACGCCTCCGCCGCCCTGACCAAGCTGGTCAAGACCGATATCCTGATAGACGTTACCGAGTGCCGCGTGCTGCCCATGCCCTCTTTGCCGAACCGCTTCGGGGGGCCGGGCAGCCTGGTGGCCACGGTGAAGATCGATTTTGCCGGCCGGGGCGGATGCATCTACATGGTGTTCCCCGGTGACGTGGCGACCTATCTGTCCAGCCTCCTCATGGGTGTGCCCCATCAGGTGGGCCGGCCGATGAACCGGCAGGACGCCGAGGCCATGGTGGAGCTGGGGGACATATGCATCCGTCAGTACCTGGTCCCTATCGCCAAGTTCCTCTCCATTGACATAATTCCGAACTCTCCGAACGTCTCGGTCGACCGCATCGTCGACCGAACCAGCTTCCCCCCGGCGCTCCGCCCCTTGCGCGACGCTCACATGGCCAGGGTGGAGACGAACTTCGTGGATGTCAGGAAGCGGTTCCAGGGCACCATCATATTCGTCCCTGACGAGGCTCTCCGGAACTCCACCTTCAAGCGGTTCGGCGTGGATGCAGAGTCGCAGGCGGCCATGTTCTCCAAGTTCGGACTGTGATGCGCAAATGACACTTCCATCCTCGATCGAACAGGACCCCATCCTGCTGGACGGCCTGACGGAGATCGGCAACATCGGGGCCGCTCACGCCACGACGGCGCTGTCGAAGCTCATAGGCCGGTGCATCATGGTAGAGGTCTCGGAGCACTATGTATGCTCGACCCAGAAGCTGCCTGAAGTTCTGGGCGACCCCGAACAGCAGGTGGTGGCCGTGTACCTGGAGGCCTATGGGGCGGGAAAGGGCGGGATGCTGCTGATGTTCTCCCAGGATACAGCCACCAGCCTGGTGGACATGATGCTGTCCCGGCCTCACGCCGTCAGGGAGCTCGATGATACGGACCGCGATGCCATCTGCGAGGTGGGCAACATCTGCGCGTCCGCCTACCTAAGCGCGGTGGCAAAGTTCTCCGGCATTACCATGGTGCCGTCGCCACCCGGGGTCTCGGTGGACATGTTGCATGCCATCCTCCAGTACGTCTCCGCTATGGCGGAGGAGGACTCCAGCGAGCTGATGGTCGTACAGACTCAGTTCGTCCATGGCGAATCGTCATATTTCGGCAATCTTCTGTATCTGCCTGATCAGGGGACCATCCGACTGCTGGCCGAGAGGTTCAGAGCGGTGTGAGGGTCATGGACGACCGGATGACGAGGGACGATGTAGCGGCGCCGCCGCACACGTTGGGGTCGCTCCCTCACTCTCCCCGCCGCATCGATGAGGCCTGCATCGTGGGTGTCGGCGAATATCAGACGCTCGACATCCCCGGGCAGCTTGTCTGCATCGGGCTGGGCTCCTGCGTGGGCATTGCCATCTTCGATCCGCAGGTCCAGATAGGCGGGTTGGCCCATGCCATGCTCCCCCGCTATGAGGAGGGGCGTGACAAGGTCAATGCCGCAAAGTATGCCGACTCGTCCATCATGCTGATGGTGGACGAGCTGGTGGAGATGGGGGCAGAGAGGGGTCGGCTCCGAGCGAAGATCGCCGGGGGCGCGCAGATGTTCTCTTTCATGTCCTCGGACACGCTGAACATCGGTCAGCGGAACTCTGAGGCGGCGAGAGCGACCCTAAAGGCGGAGCGGATCCGCCTGCTGGGCGAGGATATCGGAGGGACCCGCGGACGTACGGTCACGTTCAGCACGGCCGACGGTTCGTACCGCGTGCAAATGGGCAACGACGTCTTCGAGATCTGATCGTCAGCCGCCAAGCAGCCCTCCGATGAGGAACTTGGAGACGAGCGAGGCCACGGACGCGATCCATATGAGGGCGATGAAGTGCGTCACCGAGCCGACGATGTGACCTCCCTTGATCATGGGCAGCATGAGCGAGGACAACGTCGCGTGGACCAGGATGACCGAGAACACCATCGTCTCGATGGCGGACATATCGAATGAGGTGGAGATGAGGCCGTTGAGGAAGCCGCCGCCGACGGCCCCTGGATCATCGATGACGACCGACGACATCATGTCACTCATGTACTCGACGATGCCTAATGTGATGTAGAGCGTGACGGCGAGCGATATCATCACTCCATAGAGGATGCCCACGAAGGAGGAGGCGGTCACCGAGCGCTTCTTCCGGACGCTCAGAACGCGGAACATGTTGTTGCTGATGAACATGCTGCTCGGCTCGGGCTTGGAGCCGTTGTGGATGGACGTCACATACATCTCCCCGAACTTGTCGATGAGATCGCTGGAGGTCTCGGAGGCGAAGTGCTTCCAAGACTCAGCAGCATTGATGTGCAGCGCCAGCCGCTTGGACAGGTTGCGGACCATGGCGGTCAACGGACCGAAGGTGTGCATGGCAAGGCGCTTGACGCTGTCGGCCATTGTGGCGCCGCTCGACTCCGACGAACGGCCGAGGGATCGGATGAACGCCCCGAACAGGTTGTCCCGCTTCTCGATGGCCTTCTCCTCGCGCAGGATCAGGATGCCGGGGAACAGCACAGGCAGGAAGATGGTGGAGGCGATGAACATCGGCGGCAGGCCAGACGGCAGCATGATCAAAGACAGCAGGATGATGCCCACGATCGAGATCGCCACCGAGGTGAAGATGATGCGATCCTTATCCTTGACATGTCCTCGCTTGATCTTGGTACGCCATCCCATCCATATCTGGTCCTTGGGCACCTTGGTCTTGAGCAAGTAGATGAAGAACGATTCCATGGCCACGAAGCTGAACACCACTCCGATGAGCAGCACCTCGACGGCGCTGCTCCCGAACATCGGCATGAGGCACACGAACACCGCGGTGAAGATCAGCGAGGTCGTCAGCCCGGTGTAGATCTCCTTGACGAAGTCCAGGTCCTTGAGCGTCCCCTCCGCTTGGAGGATGTACTCGTCCATGATGACGTCGTGCTCATTCTTCATGAATTTGTCCAGCTTCTCGCCGACATCGAGCGAGTGGGACAGCCGGTTGAAGAAATTGGCCTCCATCTGGCACGATGTCCGGGTGGCCACGAAGCGGCACGCTTCGGCCCCCCCGACGCTGTAGTGCTTGATGAGGCGGTAGATCTGCTTGGCGTCCTTGGCCAGCTGCCCATACTCGTTCTTGCTTGACAGGATGTAGAAGACCTCATCGAACGGCATGTCCGAGGTCGACAGGGCGGCCATGGTGGTGACGAACATGGGCATGTTCTGCTCGACCTCGTTCTTGCGCCGCGAGGTGTACACCGCCGGAAGCATGAACACGACGAACAGGCCGAAGATGGGTATGATATAGACGAGAACGAGCAGCGGTCCCGACAGGTAGGGCGCCAGCAGGAGGGTCAGCATGATCGGGGCTATAAGGCCCAGCAGGACCGTGGAGAACATGACCAGCTTGAAGTAATCGTCCTTCTCCATCTTGAGGTCCCGCAGCCATGCCTCCTTCTTCATGGGCATCACACCGTGAACGGGAGCGAATCGGGACCGTTCTCGTAGTAGTCGCTCAGGATCTTGTTGACCTCATGGTATCCGGAGATGTCGAGATCGACCATCTTCTGGATGATCTTCTCCCGCTTGCGGAGGTCCTTGTACACATCCTTCGGCTCTGAATAGCCGTGTTCCAGGGCGATCCGCTTCTCAAGTATGTACGAGTTATTGTTGCCGCGGAAGTACAACTTGTCCGCGGCGGAGTCCCACTTGAACACGTTCCTCGTGAGCACTCCCCCCTCCTCTTTGTTGTAGCCGATGAACTCTTCGACGCCGGTCACGCGGCGCAGGAACCGGCGGTTGACGTTGACGGCGGACTGGAAGATGATGACGTTGACATTGTCGATGAACGACATCGGGATATTGATCGGCTGCCCGGTCATGCGCTGGATGAACTTGGTGGCGTTCGATGCGTGAAAGGTCGCCATGACCGGGATGCCGGTCTGCATGCACTGGAATGCGACCCGGCCCTCCTCTCCTCTGATCTCGCCGATGACGATGTAGTCGGGGCGGGAACGCAGCGCCGCCCGGAGCAGGTCGAACATGGTCACCCTGGCGTCCTCCGGGCCGGCCTCACGGGTCACGCATCTCTGCCACCCGCGCTGGGGTGGCTTTACCTCCGGCGTGTCCTCGACCGAGTAGATCTTGCCGCGGTGGTCGATGAAGCACAGCAGAGCGTTCAGCGCAGTGGTCTTGCCGGATGCGGTCTCTCCGGCCAGGATGATGTTCATCTTGTTCTCCAAGCACATCCATATGTACGCAACGAACTCCGTCGAGAACGTGCCCCACTTGATCAGCTGGATCGGCGATATGGGCTCAGCGGCGAACTTGCGGATGGTGAACGAAGAGCCGCGGGCGCTGATGTCGGTGGAATAGATCATGTTGATCCTGGAGCCGTCCGGCAGCGTCCCGTCGACGATAGGCCTGGACGCGCTCACCGGCCGGCCCATGCGCTCGGATATCGAGATGAAGAACTCGTTGAGGGTGACATCATCATCGAACCGGACATTGGTCTCCAGCCCGTACTGGAAGGCCTTGTGGGATACCCTGACCTTGGAGGTGCCGATGAGGTGTATGTCCTCGATGTAAGGGTCCATGATCAGCGGCTCGATCGGCCCGTAGCCGACGATGTCGCGGTTGATGTAATACTTGAGGAGATCGTAGTCACGCTTGTCGACCGCCACCTTGCCGGTCTTGCGCTTCCGCTTTATAGATCCCTTGCCGACCACCTCGACCGACAGGGCGAACAGCTTTTCCAGTATGCGGACGAGGTCCTCTTTCGTCTCCACCGACTCCTCCGCGGTCGCCTTTTCCAGGATGAGGTCCTTGATCCTCCGCAGCTTTTCCTTCTCCTCCAGGGTCAGCTTGGCCTCGATCGTGATGTACCTCGAGTGCAAAGCGTCGATGTGGATGTGCCCGCCGCCGATCTTGTAGATGATGTTCGCTGACGATGGGTCGACGATGGCGTTCTTGCGGATCTCGGCGAGGTCGCCGACGGAAAGGTTCTCGAAGTACCGGGGAAGGACATTGGTGGTCTTCTGGAGCTCCTTGATGTACTCCCGGAGGCTGGCATCGCGGGCTATCTCCTTCTCGAGGTCCGGTTGAAGGCGCGCCATCAGCCAGACACCTCGGTGATCTCGATGACCAGGCCGATTCCGGGCTCGATGCGGATCCTCATCACATCGTCCACTCTGCGCTTGGCCCTCTGATAGCGTATGGTATGGACCGTCCTGATCATCTCTTGTCCGGACGCCCTCATCTTAATGCTCAGATATATGTCTGCGGCCTGGCGTAGGGGATCGATGGCCCTGCAGCCCTCATCCGCCGTCATGATGATGGTCTTGTTCAGCTTCATCTGCTTCTTGAGGAATCCCATCAGCTTGATGCAGCTGGCCTCGGTCAGGCTGTCCTTGGTAAGGGTGGTCAGGGAATCGATGAACAGTATGTCCTTGCTGTACAGCTGTGGAGAGGACACCAACTTGTCAAGGAAATCGGAACGGGCGCGGGACTGGCCGATCAGCGGGTATACCGGAAAATACTGAAGGTCCCCGCTGATCAGGCTGTCGCCGATCCTGTACTCGAGGGAGTACATCTGATCGATGAAATCCCGCAGCGTGAGCTCGGTGGATACGAACGTTCCGCTGTGGCCGTTGGACAGGATGCCGTACAGGATCCGCTGGCATAGGGCGCTCCTGCCGGAGCCCTCCGCTCCTTCGATGAGCACGGTCGAACCTCGGGGGATGCCGCCTCCCAGCTTGACCGCCAGTTCATCCTGCTTAAGATGGATGTCGAACAGATCGTAACGCTCTGCCCTTGTTCCCCCATCTTCGCTCATCTCAGTTCACCCATCCGCTCCTGCGCATTCCTGCCTACAGACGAAAATCCAAGGTGTCTGAGACCCCATTCAATAGTATGGCCTTTACCGTGTGGTCCCCTGGCGCTATGTCAGCCATGACGGTGACCTCGATGACACTCCCCGTTGACCAGGTTCTGTTGGCGCCGTTGATCAGGTCAGCATAATATTCGATATACTCTCCATCAATGAATATCAGCAGGCTCTCGTAGGATGGAGCGACATTGCCGAGGTTCTTGATGTATAATGTCAATCGCCCCTCGGAATATGGAACGTTCCTGGGGTCGTTCACGATCGCGATCGATGAGCCCATCTCCGATGCTGTCGCGTCAGCTTTAACCTTCATCTCATCGACCATCATGCCGGTCATTCCCATCAGTACTCCGGCAATGGAGACTGCGATCACTATCGACGCGATGAAGAATATGGTTTGAGTGAACGAAGCATCTGAGGCCATCTATGTCCTACCTAGTCGTAGACCGATATGCCGTTGCCGGTGACGATCTTGATGTCTGTGCCCATGAGATCTGTGGTGAACTGGATCGCTAGCGTGTCGCCCGGCAGCCAGATCCTGGAATCAGCATGCCCGACCACCTCAATGGTAGCGATCAGCTCATTGCTCCACCGTCCGTCGAGAAGCACATCTATACTGTCAACGTGCAGCGTGGACCGACCCCTATTCACTACCTCCACGGTCCCGTTCTCCCTGTCGATGGTGCTTATGGCGATATCCGTTTGCAACGCTGTCATTTCGCGGTCCGAACTGGTCCTCTGTGCTTCCATCAACGACGCTTGAGCATGATCAAGCGTCCCGATGACCGAACCGGCGGATATTATCGCCGCGATGAATATTATGGCAGTGGCAACGGATACGCTCATCCCCATCAGAGGCCTCCGAGCCGTTTGAACTCGCTCACCCACAGATCAAAGGCCCTGGCATCGGATATGTCGATCCCTTTGCCGATGGAGCGTTCCCTGCATATCTTGCTCATCATGCACTCGATCAGCCTACGCGTGTGCTCAAGGGCGCACGCGTCCTCGTAAGAATTCATTATAACGGATGCTCCTGAAGTGGACTGGGGGATGCTCGTCAGCATGCTCGGTTCCATAATGCTCTCCATCCGTGTATCCATCTTCGGTTCTTCGAGCGTTCCTAGCGTGAAGGGATGCTCATCTGTCAGGTCATCGTCCGGTCTTACTATTCTGTCGAGCGGCTCGTCATCATCGAAGGGGTCGCTCTGCGCAAGTTTCTTGATCATATCGCTGACCGCCTCCGATATTGGCGCAGGGTTGGCAATTCCGTTCGATCTGCCGTCGGCCGCCGGACCTTCATTGATCATTGGTGCTGAGAGATTAGGCGTATCCTCAACGAAGGGGTTGTAGGGGCGGGAAACAGCCTCGTAGACGTTCAGCAGCGACTTGATCGACTCGCTCATATGTGACATCTCATCCTTGATCGATTCGACATCACCCTTTATCGCGCGGGTCGTCAGTTCGGAAGTCTCGGCTTGCTTCTTCATATCACTTATGCTTGCCTCCATCTCCTGGAGCTTTCTGTCGTCCTGTGCCGCTCCCGACTGGGACAATAGGCTGCTGCCAAAGGTATCTGGATCATCATCGCCCATGTCGATGCTGCTCAGGGTGCCAAGACCTCCGGTGAGCCCGCCCAATGATAGGCCCCCTCCGTCCAAGCTGGTTCCACTCATCGCTGATGGCATATCCGAGCCATCGTTCTCCTTGCCCTTCTTTTTGAACGACAGGATCACTAATGAAGATAGTAACGAGGATAGAGGTGCTTTGCCCTTGGTCATTATTTTTCCCTCCACATCAGAATCACTTTATTATCGATGAATCATAAAAAAAGAAAGGGGTTTGATTCGCTTACCTGAGGCTGACGAAGGTGGTCGAGTAGTAGGTCGGAGTCATGAAATTGACCACGCTAGGCGAACCATATGCTGGGATGACCTTAATAGTTACATCCTGCGCATATCCGAGTTTTAAGTTACCACCATCGTTACAGATGTTAATGGTGATCAGATCGCCCTGGGCAACGACGTAATTGCTCGTGGCCCATGGGGTCCCGGCAGAGTCCAGGGTCTTATTGGCCACATAGTGAGTGCTGTCTGGCTCGTTGGAATCTTCAGCACCATCCACCACACCATCCCTCATCTGCAGAATGACACTAGTGTCTCCAGATGTGTATACGATCATCACGTCGTTCATGTTGATGTTAGGGCTTCCCGCCTGGAGCCGAAGCCTCATGGTGATGTTCTTAATCTCGTTCTCGCCCTCAACAAGTCCGGTCACATCCTGAACGGAGAAACCAGATGCCACATTGGTAATTGCCTGGTCTCCAGTGTTCTGGGCTTGTTCCCTCACCGTGTTGGCGGTGCTAATCAGTACCGACGCAGCGACAGCAGCAACGAGGACCATGGCGATGAAGATGATCATCGTCCCCACGCCCATCTCGGCGCGCTTGTCGTTCCGCATCTTTACGAACTTCTTGTTCATTGCCATTTCAATGCCTCTTCTATTTTCCATAGACTAGGCATCCCTCTGCACGGCAACCACTGTAGCTATGCATTAGAGCAGAACACTGGTCTGCCCTCCCCCTTCCGACAGAAAAAAAGCTGAACAACAATATTTAAACCATACAATTAGAAAATCAATATTGATTCGCATAATAGAAAATTATTGTATAATATTTCATCGATTTTTCTCTGGTTCGCCGTTGATGTATTCGATATAATGGGCGCCAAACCGCCTCAAATCGGTAGAAATGGAGGCCGGTGTATTCGAATGATTTCCATCATCTGATCCGGGAACAACAAGGAGAACGCGCCCCAAGGGAGGACACTATACTCTTATCTACCCCAGTCATCGATCACTACGTTGCTGACGTCAGCGTAAGATTGTTATTAGGTGGCGATGGCTGTTTAACGACACAGGGAAGAAGGCGCATCGAATCCAGCTAGTCGATCGTTCACGCGGCCATATGTGGCCGTTTGAACAGGCCCCGTCTCGCTCTGGATCATCTCATCCGGGAGAGGGTCTTGGAAAACGGGTTCTAGCTTATCGCACGACAACCACTGTACACGGAGCGTTCTTGAATATGGTCTCCGAGGTGCTCGTGCCAAGCAGTCTCGCCCTGCCCGTCCGCTCTCCGGACGAACCGATAATCAGAGCGTCGGCCTTCAGCTTGTTGGCCGCCAGCAGCAGTGTCTCATGTGCCTCTCCGGCCTCAAGCAGGGTGGCGAGCGGCACACCGATGTCGGAGGCACGTATCTTCGCCCGCCCCAGTACCCTCATGCCGTTCTTGATGTTCTTCTCCTTCTCTTCCTGTGCCTTAGGGCCTACTATGTAGATCATGAACAGGTTGGCCTGGAATGCCTTGGCATATGCGAGGGCGTATTCGGCTGCCCTTTCGGAGTGTGGCCGCCCATCGTTACCAACGACAATATTCATTGTACGGAGCAAATTATTAGTCAAAGTATATTTAAGGGTCTAGATTAGATAATCAGTTCTGATATTTTGTTTTCCTTAATCACCCAGCGATTCATCCGTTCGGAACAAAGTGACCATCTGTTATCGTATTTGGTACACTGATACGTTCTGATGCCGTCTGGCCCTGCGGGACGATGATGAAAACGGTCATGGAATCCCCCGGTCCCAGGATGCCGGGGGTCGCCAGCTCCATCTTCGCGATCTCCCCCCTCTCCAGGACACCATCCTCGGCTCCAAGGGTCAAGATCTCTCCCATATCATAATCACAGGCTTCCAACAGCACGCTCTCGCGAGGTGTCACGATATGGACGATGAGCGAGTCCAGACGTATCGGCGGGCTTCCCGCCTGCAGCGCGATAAGGAGCTCGAGCAAAACGACCCTGCCGTCCAGGGCCATGCCGGCGATATGTCTGATGGAGATGCCGGTGGTGATCTCACTCACCGCATCGGCCGCCACCGCCTCTGCCCGCTCGGCAGAATTATTGACGGCATCGAGGATCGCGGAGGCGGCGGTGCCGCTTGCAAGCAGCAACACTATCAGTATGACGCCGGTGCCTACCCCTGCCTCGCCCCTTCGCCCCCACCGCACCCTCATGCGGTATCATTCTTGGGAACGACACGGATTTTTAATCTATCCCTGTTCTCTAAGGGAGTTCCCGCAGTATGGGCAGTTGCTAAGGCTTCGATTGGTGGTGCGGTCGCAGTTGGAACACGTCACCTCGAGGAAGGCAGAGCAGTATGGACATCGGGATATGGTGCTATGCAGCTCGGTCCGGCAGGCCGGGCAACGGATGAACGCCCCTTGCTCCGTCTTCACCGGTGGACTCTTCTTCTTGCTGCGTCCGAACAGGCCGAGCACGGTGAGGACGACGCTCACACCCCGCATGAGGGGGATATCATCCTATGACGATAAAATGGTTCGGCCATGGTTCCTTCATTCAATACCCAGCTGCTTGGTGCTGGTCTAGCTTGACCGTCAGCTTTCCGTCGACAGCATCCCCGCAGCGACGTTGAGGGGGCGGGAACGACGTTATCGCGGTATGATCGGGAGACCGCGGGCAATATATGCGAGCCATAACGGGCTAGAGGGCTGCCTGGGGGAGGTGCTGCTGGGCCGGGGCGCGGTACTGGTCCTCGATCCCGGACTGAAGGGTCAGGTGGAGAGGAAGCTGGACCGCCTGGACAAGGTGTTCGGACAGCGGATCGAGGCCTTATGGAGTTGACATTCTTAATCCAACGACGCCGAGATCGCTGCCTTCAAGGAACGTCATCCAGGGGAGCACCGCAGAAATGGCATCTGTGATCGTCCTTGTGGTTGGTCCCCCCGCAATACTCGCACTGGACGTGATTGTCTTTCTTCCAGCGGACAACCTCGCGGCGGTGGCGCTTCAGCAGCACCGGTCGCATACCTAACATAATGATCCCGGCCACCGCCAGGACCAGAGAGACGACGACCATGCCTCCCATGCCGCTCAACGACCCGCCCAGGAACAGGCCGAACGAGAAGAAGAGCGCCATGAACGCCAGGCCCAGCAGGAGCATCCGCCGGAGCTCCACCCTCTCCCAGTCCGGGGCCCCGTCCGCGTAAGGGTCCCTGCCACTGACCGTGGATGCCGCATTTTCGCTCTCGCTGGTCCGCACCCTTTCGTTCATGGTCTCGCCGGGTAACCAGCCTTGGGGTTCATCATCCTTTCCATGTGAACGCTGGCGATGGTTATGGGACGATCTTCGAGGCCTCCGTCCTGGCGAGCGTTGCGTCTTTCTCGGTCAGCCTTCCTGCCAGCCGACATCGCCGCGGTCAATGAATTAATACAACGACTGGGGAGGATGCCTTAGGAACGTCGTGAAGAGATGGAGGTGATGAGATGCAAAGGAGCACGCACGAGAGGAGGGTGAGCGCCGGAGAGAAGGGCGCGGAGATCAGATGGAGATCGGGAGGGGAGATCAGCAGCTCCACCCGCGACAAGCTATCAGAGGCGGGACGGAAGGGTGCCATGGCACAGCCGCGCGAGGCCAAGGTCAAGGGAGGGGAGAGAGGCGCCGAGGCTCGGTGGGGGGAAGGCGGCACCGGGATCAGCGACGAAACGCGCCGAAAGCTGTCGGAAGCGGGGAGGAAGGGGGCGAGAGCTCAGCCGCGCGAGGCCAAGGTCAAGGGAGGGGAGCGCTCCCGCCGAAGGGCCTGAAGGCGCCTGTCGGACCGCACGAATAGATAACCGCTCCGGAAACTGGGGCGCTTTCGAGCACCCCTGGCTCATTTTTTTATACCTCGTGGCAGTAGTACGCAGGATGGGATACGATCGAGCTTCTTATCAGAAGAACAAGGCCGACGCCCTGTTCCGCATTGGCTTCCATGCCGAGGTGATAGGCAAGATCGATGAGGCCGCGGCCAAGTACGAGAAGGCCATCAAGGCCGATCCCGGTCATTATCAATCATATGTCCAGCTGAGCCGGCTGTACGAGCGAAAGGGCGACACCGGGAAGGCCGCCCATTACATGAACGCGGCCGAGCGTTCCCGCGGTAACAGTATGCCGGAGAAGCCATTGGCTCGGCAGCAGATGACATCGCCCCGGCCGACAATGATCTCCCGCTTGCTTGAGGTGCTGAACGAAGAGAAGCCGGACCCGGTCAAGGATGCTGAGTTGCGGAACATGCTGCCTCACGTGTGGGGGCCGTTCTTTGGCCGCTTTGACTCGCTCAGGGAGGTACAGCGGCAAGCCATCCCCACGGTGCTGGGGGGCGAGAACGCCATGATCATTGCACCGACCGCCTCGGGAAAGACGGAAGCGATATTCGCTCCCCTGGTGGAACGGATGGAGGCAGAGCAATGGCCGGGACTATCGATTCTGTATATCTGCCCCACCAAGGCGCTGGCCGAGGACATCGCCCGGCGGCTGATGGACATGGTGGACGGCCTTGACGTCACCATAGCGCAGCGGAACGGGGATACCAAGACGCTTAACGAGAAGGACCCTCAGAACATCCTCGTCACCACTCCCGAATCGCTCGACTCGCTACTGAGCCGGAGTCCTGGCTGCCTACTTGGCCTGAGGGCGGTGGTGCTGGACGAGCTGCACATGCTGGACGGCAGCTACCGCGGGGATCAGCTAAGGGTTCTGTTGCGCCGCCTTACGAGAGAGACCTCTACCACCCCTAGGATCTATGCGACCACCGCCACCGTGTCCGGGCCAGAACGTATGGCAGCTAGGTACATGAGCGACGCGCGGCTCGTCCGGACGGCCGGAGGGCGAAGCATCGATTACCGCATCGTGCCCACCCTCGAGATGGCCGCGAGGCAGTTCCAGGAGATGAGAGCACACAAGGCGCTCCTGTTCTGCAACACCCCCCAGGAGGCAGAGGAGCTGGCCCGCACCGAGTTGAAGCGTCACTTTCCCCGATCGGTCATCAAGGTCCACCACGGCAAGTTGGACGCAAGGATGCGCCTTGATGCTGAGAACGCGCTTCGTAACGGGAGGGACGTGGTCTGCGCATGCACCTCCACCCTGGAGGTGGGGGTGGACATCGGCGACATCGACCTGGTGATGCTGGTTCGGCGCCCGCGGTCGGTCGCCTCGCTGTCGCAAAGGATCGGCCGAGGGAACCGGAGGGAGGACAGCATGAAGGTGGTGGCCATTGCATCCACGGCCGGCGAGTCCATCTACTACGAGAAGGTCTTCAAGGCCGTGACGAGGTCCGAGTACGACACTGCCAGGTACGAGTTCGATCCGTCGGTGGCGGTGCAGCAGGTGCTGTCGTCCTTGAGCGGTGGCAAGGTGCTCTCGGACGAGTCGGTCTTCGGCATGTTCGACGGACTGCTTCCTGAAAAGGACGTGTCCCTGATACTGACGCAGCTATCGGAGAGCGGTTGGATCGAGCTCGACGGCAATGATTGGAAGGCGACGGCGCGTATCGGGGAGCTCGGACCGGGGGTGTTCAGCAACATTCCCGGCTACGACAGCATCCAGGTGGTGGACATGGCCTCCGGCTCCACGGTAGGCAGCATCGGACTGCCAGTCGACAACATATTCGTCCTGGCCGGGCAGGCATGGCTGGTCCGCGAAAGGGAAAAGACAAGAGTGCTCGTCACCGCGGTCGAGGAGGGAACGGAGATCGCGAACTTCTCATCATACGACCGGTTCGGAGCGTTCTTCGACATGCTGCCGTTCAGCATGAGGCTGAGGATGCGGCAGAGGCAGGGATCGATGGATGAGGGCGGCCAAGGCCATCGTTCCTTCCGCGAGCGTTGAACCGCTCACTGCCCCCATAGTCCTGAGCGGAACCGCCCCAGCTGCCATTCCAGCCACGCCTCGCCCCCGGCCGTCTCCTCGATGGCGCGGACTATATCGCGGCGGCGCTTCTCCGCCAGCCAGCGCTTGACGTTGTTGGGGGTGACCATTCTCTTCACTCCGGGGAACTTGCGCGTCCAGAACCTAGCCTGGTTGAGGTCCATGACCCCTTCCCTTGACGCGTTCTCCACCCACAGCTGGAACAGGTCGACATTTTCTTGTATTGCCAGACGAAGATTGGAGCAGCCTGCTCCCGAATATCGGTCGAGGTATCCTACTACTATGCTGGATACTACCGACTCGCTCACTCCGGACAGAAGGCCCGTGTTCACCACCGCCCCGCGTCCGATGCAAAAGTTCTACTCATTATTTATGAAATCAAGCGGCCACTCATAACCTTTGGTCATCAGATATCGAAAAGGATAATGACCTAGCAACGAGGGCTTGGCCCTCGACGCATGTGGCCATAATCGTCCCGTGGTTGGAAGGGCAGTTATTTATTCAAGTCTCCCTTCGTTGTCCTACTTCTAGCTAAGTCTTTGTGCGGACACCTCCCCAGGTGCCGATCGTACATCTGGTGTGAGTAGAAGAAGGAATATAATGGAAAAAAAGATCACAGTTCCAGGGGAGTTCGCCCTCGTTATGGGGGTGATACTGATATCGTTCTCTATCTCTCTAATGGTCAAGGCCGATTTTGGCATCTCGACCATCTCTTCGCTCCCCTATGTCCTCAGCGTGGCCTTTGACCAGATTTCCTTCGGCGTGTGGAACCCCATATTTCAGGTGTGTCTGCTCATTATTCTGGTAGCTATTACCAAGCGGTTCAAGAGCGGATATGTGATCTCGCTGCTGATCTCGGCGATGTTCGGCTCCGTCATAGATCTCTTTGCGTGGCTGACGTCCGGTCTTCCGACCGACATGGGGTTCAGGGTTCTGTACGTGGTAGTCAGCTACCTGATCATGTGCTTTGCCATCTCCATGATGGTGAACTCCAAGGTGCCGCTGATGGTGGTGGACGCGTTCATCAACGACCTGACGCAGTTCTTCCATGTCACCTTCAGGAGGCTGAAGACGATCTTCGACATCATCTGCCTGTCCCTCTCCATAATACTCTCCTATGCCTTCATCGGGGAATTGGCGGGAGTGGGCATCGCAACGATAGTGATGGCACTGATAACCGGCTCCGGCGTTCACGTGGCCACCAAGCTCCTGCGCAGGGTGATCGACATACGTCCATGGAGCAAGACCCTGGCGAGCCTGGCTCGATGAGTTCCACCCGTCGGAGGCAATGGAGATAATATGAAAGGGCTGGACGCCATTCAGGATGGTAAGCGTCGATGCCTGCAGGACGGCTGACGAGGTTCAGAGGTGAACAGATGATCAAGACACTGTACCGGAAGATACTGATACCCACCGACGGCAGCGACAACACCAAGGCGGCGATTGGCTACGCGATCGATCTCGCTCGCCAGTCGGGGGCGGAGGTCACGGCGATCAGCGTCAACGACATCAGCAACTACGCCACCATTCCCGGTGAGCCGGACATTCAATCGCCGCTGTATCAGGCATCCAAGGAAGCGGTCCAGTACGTAATCGAGACGGCCGCGGCGCAGGGCGTCCACGTTGAGGGGATGGTCGTCGACGGCATTCCTAAAAGGGACATCGTCGAGGCGTCCAAGGACTATGACCTCATCGTCATGGGGACCATCGGTAGGAGCGGTCTGCCGCATCTGCTGCTGGGCAGCGTGGCCGAGAAGGTCATTCGGAATGCCCGCTGCCCCGTCCTGGTTGTCCGGGCCGGTTCAGTGCGGCCGGTCTTCAAGCGCGAGCGTGTTCTGATACCGTCCGACGGCAAGGACAACTCCCTGCCGGCAGTGAAAGAAGGGCTGGAGCTGGCCAAGGCGTGTGGGGCGGAGGTCACCGCGCTAAGTGTCAGCGATGAGGCGGGCAAAGCTATCGGCGCGAAGGGCAGGAACGAAGGCGACGCATCTCCGGCGGAGGCCGCGGTGGACCAGGTGGTGGAGGAGGGCAAGAAGCTCGGCATCTCAGTGACGCGGAGACTGGTGATCGGCTCCCCGGCCGATGCCATCATCGATGCCTCCGCAGAGCAGGACCTAGTGGTAATGGGCACCCACGGCCGTTCCGGACTGGCCCACCTGCGCCTGGGCAGCGTGGCCGAGAAGGTCATTCGGGACGCACTCTGCCCCGTCCTGGTCGTGAAGGGCGGCCGCTCCCGCCGGAAGGCCTGAGGCCGACCGGGAACCGCCTCAGAAGTGGCGGTAGATCATATCGGTGACGAGAGCGACATCGTTGCCTAAGGCCATGATATCATCGAAGTCGTTAACCATGACGTTGTTGACGAAGAGGGCGAACACCACCCGCTTGCCGGAGGCCGCATCGATGTATCCGGCCAGGGCCTTGGTCTGGGCCATGCCGGTGTCGCCGAGGACGTTGTACACTGCCCTCGTCCCGGTCTTGGCATGGACCTTTCCGATGGCCGGGCTGCCGTCGGCTGCCGAGTGGGCGAGACTGCCGTCCACGCCCAGCACCGGCAGCGAGCCGAAGAACTGCTCGAACTCCTCTTTTTCCATCATCGCCTTCAGCAGCTGTATGGCCGCAGAGGGAGTGAAGCGGTCCTCGGTGGCTCCGCCCATGCCGTCGGAGAGGCACATCGCGCTCAGGTCGATGCCCAGCCTTTCGAGCATCTCCCGCTCCACCACCATCCCTTCATAGGAGTTGCTCCCTCCCCGGGAGGCCGCCATGAGCGAGAGGTAGGTCTCGGCGTGCAGGTTGTGGGAGACCTTTAGAGTCAGTTTGACCTCCTCGGAGAGAGGGGCGGACTTTATCTCGGCGAGCTTGACCGCGCTCTCATAGTCCGACGGTATCAGACTCTGAGGGTTCTCCCCCATTGCGTCGGAGCCTACATCGATCTCGTGCCTCTCCAGGGACTCGATCAGCAGGGCGCGGGCGAAGGCCGCGGGCTCACGGACGGTGTGGGTGAGGTTGACCTGTCCGCTCCCTTCGGCGATCTGGCCGCGGACCGTGATATCGCGCCCAGAGGCAGTGATCGTGATGTCAGTGACGTCCGACGTCACCACCTCGTTCCTGATGGTGAAGAAATCGGTCGCCGGTCGCACCGTGATGTTCGCTCCCCCGTCGACCGCGCCCGGCCTCACCATGATGTCCAGCAGGTTGTCGTTGATGATAGTCGGGGAGATCACGAACTCGTCCATCTCCACTGTCTCGAAAATGGAATCGTCTATCACGACGTTCCCGACCGCCCTCACGCCCGACTCGTATATCTGCCGCGCCAGGGAATCGATGCCTGCCAGGGGGTCCTCGGAAACCAAGATGCACCCTCCCTGTATGAGGGCATAGCTATGGTCCTCGTCGGTATAGTTGATGCCGCCATTCTCCAGAGCGCGCCCTCCCATGTTGGGGTCGCCGGACGCGACCAGTACGACGTTGCTTGCGACGCCGTTCTCATCCATCGACGTGGCATAGACAGGAGTGACGAAGCGGTGATCGGCCCCCAACGCCATCATGATGGCGGCCGAGGTGAAGAGCTTGGTCGTGGAACCGGGAACGAACATCTCGCCGGAGCGAATGTCGACCAGAGTGGTATTGGACTCGGGATCGAGCACCATGAGGCCCCATGAGGAATGCGCGTACAGCTCCTTCGATCTCAGCTCGTCGAACTCAGTCAAGAACTCATCGGAGGGATCGGCACTGCCCCCTGCCATTATGATCCATATCCCGGAGGCGGTCAGCAGGAACGCCACCATGATCGCCAAAATGTATGCCAACGGCCTCTTCATACCGTCACTCCGCATGTTCACGGCCGGAGGGAAATGAATAGTATGTTATTATAATTATCAGCGAAAGGTCCTGGCGATAGCGTTGCTACCTGAGGACTCAGAAAGCCCAACTTTCAAAGATGGGATGAATGTAAACAAAACCCATAAGTGCCGTGGACAAGATGAAGATGCAGCCATTATACTGCTCTTTGAGCAAGCCTTGGCGCTCATGCTCCGGTTCGCTCATCGGACGATCGAGCACATTTCACGTGCTCGTGCGGGCACGTTGACCACGCCGACGTCAACGCATCGTTCAATATCGCGCTGCGTCCCTCGTTCGAGGAAGGCAATGGTCGATCGCATGCAGACAGAGATGCATGCGAAATCCGCATTGATGCCCCTCAGGAGGCTCCGTCGTGAGCGACGACGACCTCAGAACCCCGCGACCGAAGTCGTGGGAGTGTCAACGCGCGCTGAATGACGAACCAGATTCCTTGATGAACGCCCTGGCCAGACTGGCCAATGCTTCGCCCATGTGCTCGCTCCGCTCGATGATGACGCTGTGGTCGTAGCGGAAATGAGCGGCGCCGATGCGGAGGAACCGGCGGCACTGTTCGCCGATGCCGATGTAGAAGACCTTCACTCCCCGGCGTCGGGCAATGGCGATCTGGGCGGCGATCCTCTCCAAGTAGTAGTCATGGCCGTCGCTCACGACGATGATGGCCTGCTGGCGTTCTCCGAACTTCCCGCTCTTCTTCGCCAGAAGGCCATTGGCCACCTGCAGCGCCTGGGCGATGCTCGTCCCGCCGCCGGCCGTGAGGTCTGCGAGTGCAGAAGCTTCGACGTTCTGCTCCCAGCCCTTAACCATGGTTGACATCTCATCATACGCGGTAACGGCGCAATCCACCCCAGCCAGCTCCAGCGCGCGGACCAGGGTGGCGGTCGAGCCGACAGCATGCTCCAGCCGCTCGCCGTCCATCGACGCCGAGCGGTCGAGGCAGATGACCATATCATACTCGCTGCGGTCCTTGCGGTAGTTGTAGTAGAGATGCCGCGCGTCGGAGCTTCCAGCCTTCAGCTGGACCAGCTCGTCGACGTCCATGGCGTAGCCTTCGTCCCTCAGCACCTCGTCGTATGAGCGCAGCGAACCGCGGATGCGGCGCAGAATGTCGGCGGTCCGCCGCATGACCTTGTGGTCGATCAGGCCGGCGCTCTTCTCCGTGCTTTGCATCCGCGGCAGCTCCGGTTCGATGGCGATCCCAAGCGATGACATCTCCTTGGAGATCTCGGCCAGTGCGGTGATGGCATCGTCAATGACAAACTCCGACGGCTCGTCACAGGACTCGGTGCCGTCCTCGCTTGCCCTTTTATCCTCCGACCCGCCGGCGCTGGACGCGCCACGCGAGTCGCCGCTCCGCTGCGGATCGACAGCATGGGCGGAGAACTCGCCGCTCCTGACCAGCTCGTAGATCTCCTGGCATGCGGCTGCCACCGCTCCCTTTTCCAAAGGCTGCTCGCCGATCTGCCTTATGAGCTCGGCGGTCCGCCCGACCACGGTATCGTCGGCGGCGCAGGACGCCAGCCCCATGTCCGCTTTGAGCGCCGACAGGAGGACCGTTCTCGCCTTGGTAAGAACGGCGTCCTCCCCGTCTTTGCCTGTCACGTAAGGAGAGGCGCTCACCACCAGGAGGCGGTCGACCAGCTGGAACCTCAGGCCGAGGGCCGGGAACGACCGGGACAGCAGGCTCTCCGCCCTGCGGTCCTCCAGGACGTCGAATATCGCCCGCTCCGCCTCCGTCCCGGGGACCGGGTCCAGGGGAGGGAAAAGGATATGGCCGCACTCCAGGTAGAGGGACATCCTCTCAGCGAGAAAGCGGAACGCCGTCGGGTCGTCGATACCTCGAACGGCCGGCAGGTCAGGGGGTGGCGGGGCCTTCTTTTCGGAACCGTCAGTGAGCGGCACCGGCGTGTTGTCCATCAGGCCGGCAAGTATGCCCATGGCCATGCCCCGCTCCGGCAGGACTATCATGCTGGCCTTTCCGACGGTGTCTCTAGTCGTCCGGCTTCCGGCGACCGAGACGTAACAGGGAGCGCCGACGATGATGCTAGCCAGCCGTGAATAGTACTCCGAGCGGTCCATGTGCCTACCTGGTGAGCTTCCTCGTGAAGTCGTAGATCATGGTCTTGACCGCCGCCTTCTCCACTTCCTCAAGCTTCGAGGTGAAGGCGATGTCCAACGCCCTGTCCAGCCCGAACAGGGGCGCCAGCCGCGTCACGTTGTCCATGGTGCGGTGGCCGAAGTTCTGCGATATCTGGCCGTCCTTGCACGCATCCCGTATGCTGTCCACCAGCTTGAGGAAGCTGGTCTCATCGTCGGCCGGGAGCGACAACCTCTTGAGCAGGTGCGCGTCAATCTCCGGATCGAACTCCACCTCGACCACGGCCATGCGGTCCAGCAGCGCCTGGTTCAGCGGCTTCGTGGCGAAGTAGCGGGAAGGGTTCATGGTCGCGAACAACCTGAATCCCGGATGTGCGTCGATGACCTCGCTGTTGTTCGCCACCGATATCCTGCTCTCGTCGATCAGGCCGTGCAGCGAGAACAGTATGTCGGCCTCCAGGGCGTTGATCTCGTCGAGGACGAGCCAGTAGCCGTCACGAATGGCCTGGGTGATCATGCCGTCCTGCCAGCGGAAGTGGCCGTCCTCGGTCGGCGCCATTCGGCCCAGCAGGGATGATGTCCTAAGGTCTCCGGAGCAGTTGATGCGGATGACCGGCCGGCGCAGTCTGGAGGCAAGGCAGAAGATCGACTGGTTCTTCCCGCTGCCTGCTTCTCCGGTAAGGAGCACGGGAAGGCCGCTCTGCTGTATCAGGTCGATCGTCCTTATGAGCTCTATGAACGATCTCGTGTATGCAATGTCCTCCTTGACCCGGGGTATCGACCGCTCCATGACGCTAGTCGTATCCTGACAGATGCATCCTGATTCAGCGTCGGACATGTGACCTTCCTCGCGATGCTTTCAAACGGTAGCCGGTTATTCTAATCTTTCCCCATTCTGAAAAATTCAAACGATAGGTAGCTTTTGCTGTGATTCCAGCCGGCTAGTGCTCCCCGTCCTTTCAGACAGGGCTGCGTTTTCCCCAAAAGGATGATATGGACAGTGCCCTTACGTGGGCATATGACTGATGAGACGTCAGCCACTGTGGAGCACATCTGTCCCAACTGCGAGTTCTTCTACCTGCACGGCAAAAGCGAATGGGAGGACCACCCCAAATGCACAGACTGTTCGCACCGCGGCGGCATGGTGGACAACTGGAAGGAGCGCGCACAGGGCGGAGCCTGATCCTTGGCCCTCCTCCCTCATTGTCTTTTTCACTTTCTGGCGGCATCATTCTTGAATGATGCACACCCACCAACGTTCTCTTGAACGATCTTGGCGTATTGCATCGGCTGAGCAGATGAAACTGCCATATTTTTTTTGCTTCGCTGGCGGCGTATGCCGCTCACGATGCAGCATGGTCAGTTTTGACATCTCGGCCGTCATGGTCAACAAGTGCTACGGGTCGGAGCGAAACGGTATCCCATCCTGCTCGAGGGGCAGGGGGACATCAGCGAACATCTGTACATTGAAGCGAAAAATGTAAAGGTGTCAATGCAATGAACGTATTATGGACAAGAAGCGGATCGCCATCATCGCTATCATTGTCGGTATCATAGTCTTTCTTCTGAAAGTACTCGCTTATCTCTTGTCCAACTCCGTTGCCCTGCTCTCCGATGCCTTGGAATCGATCATCAACATTGTGGCATCGCTCATGATGTTCATGGCGCTGATGATCGCGAGCAGGCCGGAGGACGTTGATCACAAGTATGGTCATCAGAAGGCCGAGAACATCTCTGCGCTGATAGAAGGCGTCCTCATCATCATCGCCGCGGTAGTGATCGTGGAGGCCAGCATCAGCCGCCTTCTCAGCCCTGTTCCGCTGGAGAACATAGACCTTGGTCTTATCGTTTCCCTTGGCGCCACCTCTCTTAACGGTGGACTTGCCATCGTCATGATGCGTGAGGCCCGGAAGAACCGCTCCATGGCCCTCGAAGGTGATGCCAAGCATCTGTTCTCCGACGTGATCTCATCGGTCGGAGTCGTTATCGCCCTGTTCGTTGCCACCTTGACCAACCTTTTCATCCTCGACGCGGTCATCGCGATAGTCGTGGCCGCCCTCCTCGCCAGGATGGGCGTCTCGGTGCTGCGAAAGACGCTCCATGACCTTATGGACTCCACCTGCGAGGAAGAGGAAGAGATCATCGAAGAGATCCTAGACAGACACAGTGGCTATCTGGAGTATCATGATCTGAAGACCCGCCGGTCCGGTCACAATGTGTTCATGGATGTCCACATGTGCCTGGAGGGCGGCATCACCGTTTCAGAGGGGAACAGGATCATCCTGACGATCGAGGATGATCTCATAAACGCGATCCCTGGCATTGTCCCCAACATCCGCATAGAGGACGAGACTCACTGCATAAAGTATCGGGAGGAAGGGTCCGAGTAGAGATGGCCACTGGCCGCACGACGCTGTAGGGAATGACCATGTCCTCGACCGGCGGAGGGATGGTCTTGTCAAAGTAATGTTTTGAAACATCGATCAACGACTTGGGCGCGCACTCTGCTCGCCTGCATGTCAAAAAATGATGTCGCACAAGAATGGTTCAAAGAAGTGCGGGCGCCGGGATTCGAACCCGAGTTCTAACCTTGGCAAGGTTAAGTGATAACCAGCTACACTACGCCCGCTTGGTGTTCCACTGAATAAACTTCTTCCATATAAAGGTTGTCGATGCTGGACGACCTCTGTTCTTACAATGGAATAGGTTTGGAAGAGATTTCAGGGGCTGACCGCGATCAGCACGTCCCGCACCTGCAGGGTGTCGACCGCTTTGCCCTCAAGGGTGAGCTTCCTCTGCACCTCGACGTAACGCTTGTCAAGCGTGACGCTGCTTCCGTCGCTGAGCGTGAGGACAAGCTCGCCCGCCTCCACGGCCGGGCCGGCCTGCTGCGGGTCCAGGGTCGCCAGCAGGTCCATGATCTCCTTTCCTTTCTGCTTGAAGGTAGGACCGATGGCCGCCTTGACCGGCTTCAGCGCAGCCACCTGCTCTTCCAGGTCAGCTTCGATGACGATCTTCAGCTCCTTCGCCCTCGACGTCTCGAGCACATCGCTCTCGTAACCTTTCAGCTCCACGGCCGACGGGCCGATCAGCTCGATGAGCTCGATCTCGCGGTTCAGCGGCATCCCCTTCTCGGCCTTCCAGGCGCGGATGGCGCTGATGACCTCCTTGATGAGGTCGCCCTTCCTCTCGTCCTCGTCGGAGATGAGGACCTCCTCTGGCCACGACGAGATATGGACGGAGCGCGCTCCGTCCAGGTCGAGGAACGTCTCCTGATAGATGTCCTCGGTGACGTGGGGCATCAGGGGAGCGAGCATCTTGGTGATGCCAAGAGTGATGGTGTACAGCGTGAAGCGCACTCCATCGTCCCCTTCCCTCGTGCGGTGCTTCACCATCTCCAGGTAGTGATCGGCGTACTCGTGCCACGCGAAGTCCTCCACCTCGCGCATGGCGCGGTCGAATTGGTATTCCTCGTAGTAGGCGGTGGCGTTGCGGACCACGCGGGAGAACTTGCTCAGGATCCACCGGTCCATGGGCTGCAGGCCTTTCATTTCTGGTCGTTCCTTAACGACCATACCGGTGAACTTGCCGATGTTCCACAGCTTGTTGCACAGCCGCCGGCCGTGGATGACGTCCTTCTCCCTGAACGCGTTGTCCTCGCCGAGGGCGCAGGTGCACGCGTAGTAGCGCATGGCGTCGGCGCCGTACTCCCTGAGGATCGGCATCGGATCGATGACATTGCCGAGCGACGAGTGCATGGGGGTGCCGTCCGGCGCCATGATGAACCCGTGGATCATGATGTGGTCCCACGGCCGCTTGTCGGTCATGAGGTAGCAGCGAAGCAGGGAATAGAACGCCCACGTCCTGATGATGTCGTGGCTCTGCGGCCGCATCGACATCGGATAGAGGTGCTGGAACTTCTCGTTGTCCCGCTCCCAGAATGTGTTGTACAGCGCGCTGATGCTCGAGTCCATCCAGGTGTCGAACACGTCAGGATGTCCGACCAGTTCGCCGCCGCACGTGGGGCACTTGTCCATCGGCGGCTTGTCGACCGTGGGATCGATATAGCACTGCGACTCCTCGGCCGGAACGACCGTCCCGCAGTTCTTGCAGTCCCACACCGGGATGGGGGTGGCGAAGTACCGCTGGCGCGATATGACCCAGTCCCACTGCAGCGAGTTGACCCAGTCCTGCAGGCGGACCTTCATGAACGGAGGATGCCATTGCACCTCGTCGGCGAGCTTCAACACCTGCTCCTTGTAGTCCATGGTCTTCAGGAACCATTGGGGCACCTGCAGGAACTCGATGGGGTGATGACAGCGCCAGCATCCTCCGACGTTCTGCTTGGCGTCCTCCTGCTTGACCACCAGGCCGGCGGCCTTGAGATCCTCGATGATGGCCTGCTTGCCCTCCTTGACGGTCATGCCCTCATACTTGCCGGTCAGCGACGTCAGCCGGCCCTGCTCGTCGATGGCCTGGTCCATCGGCAGGTTGTACTTCATCACCCATTCCAGGTCGGTCTTGTCGCCGATGGTACATATCATCACCACTCCGGTGCCGAACTTCGGGTCGACCTTGTCGTCAGCGATGACCTTGATTGCCTTGCCGTAGATCGGAGTGACGAGCTCCTTTCCGACCAGGTATTCCTTGCTCTTGTCCTCCGGCGAGACGGCCACCATCTGGCAGGCGGCCAGCAGCTCTGGCCTGGTGGTGGCGATGATGACGTCCTCGTCGGTGCCTTTGAGCTTGAACTTGATGTAGTTGAGCTTGGTGACGTTGTCCGAGTACTCCACCTCGGCGTCGGCCAATGCGGTGGTGCAGGACGGGCACCAGTTCACTGGGAAGGTGCCCTTGTACACGAGCCCCTTTTTCAACAGCCGCAGGAACGTTATCTGGGTGATGCGCCTGTAGTACGGCGCGTCGGTCTGATAGTACACCGAGGGGTCCATGGACTCGCCGAGCTGCTCGAACTGATCGGCCATCTCGTCGATGAAGGAGTTGGCGAACTTCGAGCACAGTCTGACATACTCCTGCCTCGGCGTGGTGAGCTTGGTGATGCCGTGCTTCTTCTCCACCTTGATCTCAGTAGGAGTCCCATTGACGTCGAAGCATAGCGGAAAGAACACGTTGTGGCCGCGCATGCGCTTGTAGCGGGCCGCGAAGTCGATGAGCGAGTAACCCGTGGCGTGACCCAGGTGCAGTGAACCTGAAGTGTAGCGGGGAGGATTGTCTATGCTGTATACCGGCTTGGCAGAGCATGGGTCGAACTTGTGGATCTCCCACTCCTTCCACTTCTTCTGCCACTTCCTCTCGGTCTCCACTGCTTCATACGATGACATGGCCAGGGATGGAATGGCCAAAAGGGTTAAAAGGGTTTGTAGGGCGCCGTAGCGACTCGTTCTCGACACGAATGCTGGGCGTCCGCTTCCGCGACATCACGGATGCCCGATGTTCCTGCTCCGGCGTCGATGCTCGAGCTTCTCTTCTTTCTTCTCGATGATCCGACGCTCGAACGTCCTCATCAGCTCGGTGGTCGCCTGGATGAGGTCCCACTGTGCTGACATAGCGTTCATGACCCCGTTGCCGGTGACCAGCCGCGCGTGCAGGCTGTACTTCGTCCGTATGCCCTCCTGCTTGTACTTCCCAACGTGCAGGCTGAGCATCAGCGGCGGCATGATGCGCGCGATCTTCTGCACCGACTGGGTGATGATCCGCTCCATCTGCTCGCTCTCAAAGCGGTCCTCGTTCTCGAGCCCGGTGATCTGCATGTACATCATGTCCCTGCGGCGGAACGATGCGACCAGCTCCACGAGGTCGTGCCTGGTGACGATGCCATGCAGATGTCCGTCTTCGACGATCGGCAGCGATGATATGCTGCGGTCGAGCATTAGCGCGGCCGCGTCCCCGACCGATGTTCCCGGCGGTATGGTCACCGGCTCCTCGATCATCACCGATGACACGTGGACGTCGCTCGGGTAACTGTCCCCCACCGCCTCTCCAAGGGTCTGCCGCTTCTTCTCTCTCCAGTTGTAGTTGGCGAGGTCCTTGAAGCCCACTATGCCCATGATGCGGTCCAGGTCGTCCATCACCGGGAGTATACGGATGTCCAGGTCCCTCATGGCGGTGACCGCGTCGACGGCCAGGTCATCCCCCTTGACGGTGCGGACCTCGTTCGTCATGATGGCCTCCACCGGCACGTCCCGGAGCTCCGGTATGCTCCTCAGCACGGTAAGCACATGACCTCTTGAGAGCACCCCTCCGATGCGGCCGCCGTCGACGATCGGCATCTGGCGATATCCCTCATGGATCAGCACCTCGGCGGCCTCGGTCAGTGGGGTCTCGGGCGAGACAGCCGGCGGAGAGACCTTGATGGAGCCGACCTTTGTATCGATGGCCAGGTTCTTCCGCCGCAGGATGGTGCCATAGCTTACCACTCCGTCAAGGGTCTTACCGTCGCCGCTGACGGGGATCTCGTGAAGATCAAGATCCATCATTCTGGAGAGCACATCGCCCAGCCTATCGTCCGGTCTGACGGTGGCGAACTCCTTGTCCATCAGGTCGGGCAGGCGAATGCCCTCGATCTTCGCTCTGAGAACCTCCTTCTTATTGATGCCTACGAGTTCCTCTGCGGTCATGTTACCTCCTAAAAAACTAGTTTGCCAGCTCCAAAGTGGCCGGCGCTGACTTCCCCATCTGGAACACTATCCTGAACTAGCGGTGCCGAGGGTATATATCTCATTGGGCGCCGCACGGTAAAAAAGGTTGTTGGGGGGCAGGCCCCCGTTGCTCAGTCCTGCCCGATGTTCTTGGTCCGCTTGCGGTGCGCGATCTTTTCCTCCTTCTTCTCGATCACCCGGCGCTCGAACCGCTGCATCAGCGAGGTCGTCGCCCTGATGACGTCCCAGTCCACGGCGCTCGCCACCCAGATCCTCCCCTCGGTGATCAGCCTTCCATTCAGCGAGTACTTCATGGTCCCGCCGTTGGCGTGGTACTTGGTCACGTGCAGGGTGAACAGCATCGGCCTGGAGATCTTGGCGATCTTGTGGAGCGACTGCGTTATGGTGTCGTCGATCTCATCGGCGGCGAAGCGGTCATCCTGGTCCAGCCCGGTGATCTGCGTGTACACCATGTCCCTCTGGCGGAACGATGCGATCAGCTCGATGATGTCATACTTGGTCAGTATGCCCATCAGGTCGCCGTCGTCCACCACCGGCAGGGTGGAGATCTTGTGGTTGAGCATCTCATCGACCGCTTCACCGAGCGTGGAGTTCGACCGGATGGTGAACACCGAGCTCAGGGCTATGGAGGAGACCTTGATCTCCACCGGGCTGTTGTCCCCGGTCACCTCGCCCACGGTCTCGCGCTTCCGCTCTCTCCAGTTGTAGTTGGCGACCTGCTTGATGCCGATGATGCCGGTCAGGGCGCCCTCGTCGTCGACGACCGGCAGCGTCCTGATGGTGAGGTTCTTCATGCTGAGCACGGCCGCGTCCACCGGGTCGTCCGAGCCGATGGTCTGCACATCCTCGGTCATGATATCGTAGACCTTCAGGTCGCGCAGCTCCTTGATGTCCTTGATGATGCCTATGAGGTCGGTCCTGGTGATCATCCCCTGGATGATCTGTCCGCTGACCACCGGGATCTGCCTGAACCCGGAGGTGAGGAACGCTTCCGCCACCTCGGTGATGGACGCCTCCGGCGTGATCTCCTGCGGCATGATAGATATCGAGCCGGCCTTGGACGAGGTGGAGAGGTTCCGGCGCTTGAGCAGAGTGCCGTAGCTGACCACGCCCATCAGGCGCTTTCCGTCCTGACTCACGGGGATCTCGTGAAGATCGAGATTGCCCATCTTCTTCAATACGTCGGTGAGGTGGTCGTCCGGTCCGACGTAAGGAAAGTCCTTGGACATTATGTCTCTCAGCTTCACCGACTCGATTTGGGAGGCCAATTGCTCCCTTTTCTGTATCCCAGTTAGCTCGTTCGGGGTCATTTCATTCCTCCACGAAGAGTTTTGGAAATCATTCGTCCGTTCTCCAATCCCCCTACTTGGGTAATGACTTTGTATATATTGATAGTTGGCTACTGTTTTCTCCTAAGCGGAGAAATGAGGCGGCGAGACTGCGAAAATAGAAAGGAAAGGGGGCGGCGCCCGCCGTTTCTCGTGCCTAATCGTCGCCGACGGCGAACTGGGACAGGTCGGCGCCGCACAGCGCCGCCCTGATCACATTGAGGACATCGGCGTATTGGACCCGGATCTGGGAGGTGCTGTCCCTCTCGCGAAGGGTGACGGTGCCGTCCTCCTTGGAGCGATAGTCAACCGTGATGCACCAAGGAGTGCCGATCTCGTCCATGCGCGCATACCGCCGGCCGATCGACCCCGAGTCATCGTATAGTGTCTCGATGCCGCCGTACCTGAGCTCCTGGTCGATCTCCATGGCGATGTCGTCGAGCTCATCGCGGGTCATCAGCGGGAATACGCCGACCTTGATGGGAGCCACCGCCGGGGACAGCCGCATCACGGTCTGCTCGTCCTGCTGAGCATACGAGTGCTCCAGGACGGTGTAGATGATGCGGTCCAGGCCGTGGGACGGTTCTATGACGTGCGGCACCGACCTCACCCCGGAGACCTTCTCCTTCACTCTCGTCACCTCGAACAGCTCCCCCGGTACTGTGATGCTCTCCCCGTCGAAGTTCACGGTGAGGGCGCCGTCGGCCATGGACGCGGGATCAGCGGCCTCCATGGCCTTGCCGATCTTGCCCGCCTTGCCCTTGTACAGCGGCCCCAGCCTGTCGTAGCGTGGCTTGATCCTATCCTGTTCGATCTCCCGGGCCTCGTCGAACCGCTTGAATGCCGTCATCTCGACCCCGGAGAACTTGGCGTGCCGGGATAGGTCCCAGCAGCCGCGGTCGGCGATGCCGACGATCTCCGTCCACCCGTAGCTGAGGAGGCTCTCGGCGTCCCAGCAGTCCGCGGCATAGTGGGCCATCTCGTCCTTCTCGTGCTGGCGGAAGCGAAGCCTCTCGCCGTCCACGCCGACCGCCTTGAGGAACTCCTGGGTGAACCACATGAAATAGGCGAGCACCTGATTGCAGATGACGCCCTGCTCCACCGCCTTGCCGACCGTGATCTCGAGCTCCCTGCCGTCGTTGGCCAGCAGGCGAAGCGTCTCGTCGGTGACGTCCTTGTAGCGAGGCCAGGTCTTGTCCTCGGGATCGATGAACAGCTCGCACTCCATCATGTTGAACTCCCTCAGGCGGATGATGCCCTGGCGAGGAGAGATCTCATTGCGATAGCCGCGGCCGACCTGGATGACGCCCAGCGGAAGCTTCTCCCGGTTGTACCGGTACAGGTTGGGGAAGTTGACGAATATGCCCTGGGCGGTCTCCGGGCGCATGTAGCCGACCCGGCCAGAACCGGGGCCGATGATGGTCTTGAACATAAGGTTGAACTCTTCCACCGAGGACAGCTCGCCCTTGCACGCTGGACATACGATGTTGTTCTTGCGGATGAGCTCATCGATCTCCTTCTCGCTGAGCGTGCCGGGGTTAGGGTGCAGCTCGCTCACCAGATGGTCGGCGCGGTACGGCTCCTCGCATGCCTTGCACTTCACCATCTTGTCGGCGAACTCGTCGACATGGCCGGACGCCTTGAACACGACCTCCGGACCGATGGTCTCCGAGTCGATCTCGATGAAGCCTTCGCCAAGCGTGTACAGCCGCCGCCAGATCTCGATGATGTTGTTCTTCAGGGCGGTGCCTAGGGGGCCGTAATCATACATGCCCGCCACGCCGCCGTAGATCTCGAACGATGGGTAAAGAAAGCCTCTGCGCTTGCAGAGTGAGAGAATGTCCTGTGCATCTACCATGAGCATACCTTCGTTGGTGGTTTACCGTCAGTCGACCAGTATGGAGATGACGTCCAGGTCGTACAGCATGGCCGTCAGTCTATCCTTGGAGTCGACCACCGGCAGCTGGCCGAAGTCGTTCCTCCGCATGGTCCTGGCCGCCTCCGATACGTTGGTCCGCTTAAAAACTGTTGTGGGCGAAGTGGTCATGATCTTGCTGACCGGGACCAGGGGAACGTCGATCGTGGAGACCTGGTACCACATCCTTAGGATGTTACGATAGTTCTCCCAGCTCCAGTTGTCGTCCTCGCCTCCCAGGCCCATTTCCTGCTCGGCGACGCTCTCGTTAATGTGGAACTTGTTGAAGATATCACGGTCGGTGAGTATGCCGTTAAGGTGGCCCATGGCGTCCAGCACAGGAAGTGCGTTAACCTTCGAGACGCGGAAGGTGACGAAGCCCACCACTAGGGGGGTCCCTTCATAGATGGGGACGCACGGGGAGAGCGCCAGTTCTTCGACCGGCACGCCGGAGGCGCGCTTCTCCACCTCGTACAGGAGATCGGTGGGAGTGATGATGCCCACGAGCTTGCCGTCCTCCAGGACCGGTAGATGTGTCGCTTTTGTAGTGAACATGAGCTTGGCCGCTTCCTCTACCGACGCGTCGGATGAGATCCGCACAGGGTCCTTCTGAATGATGAGGGCCAGCTGCTCTTCCTCGGGGCTGTTTAGTATATCGCGCCTGGTGATCAGTCCGGCGAGGCCGTTGCCCTCCCTCTTGACCACCGGGATGCCAGTGAGGTTGTGCCTCACCATCAGCTTGAGGACGTCGTTGCGGGAGCCCGGGATGGTTCCCACGATAGGATTGTGAGTCATTACCTCACTGACGGCGGTCATCTCATTCCCCCTTGGGGGAATACCTGACCACCAGGACGGGGCAGGGGGCGAACCGGACCACCTTCTCGGCCACGCTACCGAGGAGGATCTTGGAGAACCCGGTGCGGCCGATGGTCCCCATGACGATGAGGTCGTGCTCCTTGGCGGTCTCGATGATCTTCTTGACCGGAGAGCCCTCCTGCACCAGCCCGGTCACCTTTATCCCGACCTTCTCTCCTTCTGCCACGACGTAGTCGACAGCATCCTTTCCCTCCTTCTCGAGAAGGGAATATATCGACACCACCGTCGAGTCCATGGGAAAGTTCACGAACGAGGTCTGGTCTACAACGTACAGCGCGGTAACTTCCGCGTCCATGAGCCTCGCGATCTCCAGTCCCTGGGCTATGGCCTTCTTCGTGTACTCGCTTCCGTCAGTCGCTATGAGGATCTTCTTGAACTTGTTCATATGTGGCTTCTCCTTTTCCGTCCCACATATACCAGCAGCGGATCATGGCCCGCCGAGCGCAGGACGACATCAGTGACAGGGTCACCGCCGCGCTCTCGGACGACCATGAAGTCACATGGTGAACCTGGGTCAAACTCTATTAGTGGGCACTCATTTATAATTTTTCGTCCATTGCCGGTGGCCATGCTCATCACGCAGTCGAGGCGGCTCATCCCCTGGGAACGCAGCAATCTTCCTGCGAATTCCATCTCTATGAACATGTCGGGGAACGATATCATGGCGTTGTCGGTCCCCAAGGCAACGACCACTCCCGCCTCGATCATGCGGCGGATGGGCGTCGGAAGGCCGAAGAACATGTTGGAGCGGGGGCATACCACGATCGGGACGCCCTCCTGGGCGCACACCTCCAGATCGCCGTCGGTGGCTTGGCACATGTGGACGAGGTAGGACGGCCTCAGGTCGAGCACCTTGTCGAGGTCCTCCCTGATCCTCTCAGAACAGTGCAGGGCGAAAACCTTCCCCCGGGAATGGACCAGATCGGATAGCTCCCGAAGCTCCTCGTAGTCCCAGTCCGAGATGGCCGACGGCCCTATGCCGTCCGACACCTTCAGAAGCTCCTGTACCTCGTCCCGGTCGAAATGCGGGCTCCTGGTCTTTCCCATTATGAACGGCCGCGCCCCGGTGGCCGAGCGGAGCACCATGGAGCCTTCGACGCTCCCTTCCCTGAAGTCGGAGAACGCCGAGGTGCCCTTGCGGAGCATGCACTCCGAAAGGTACGAGACGGCCTGCCGCTGCCTTTCCATCGGAGTCTCTCCCAGTACTCGGTACTTGAGACCGTTGGGCGGGGCCACCACTTCTATCAAGGACATGCTCAGGTCCACCGGGACCACGTAATCAACGATGTGGGAGTGCGCATTGATGAATGTGGGCATGATGATGCCTTCGGCGACATTGTCCTTGGCGCGGCCCTTGCCGACCTCGGCGATAACGCCGTCCTCGAAGCCGATATGCCCTCTCCAGAAGCCATGAGGGGACCAGATGGGGCCTGAGACGTACTCCACGATAGACTATCGGCCGTGGACTATTTCAAACAACTGCTGGCACATCTCACCTACGGCCGATCCGGCCCGGAGGGCCTGCTCTTCGTGATCGGATGATGCCAAGGCGCGTCTGCTGTGCCCTGACCTCCTCAAGAATGATCATGGGCCGACCGGAGAATGCGACGATCGGGACGCCGCCATCGGCCGCGTCGACCGTAGATGGGCATGAGGCGACCGACCCTCAAGATGCGGGTCCCGCCGCTGCGGCCAGCAATGTGAGCTCATCGATGAAAGTGACCATTCATTAAGGCCCCTCATCCGTCTGGGGAAGTCTATTTATATGCCGATTTTATTGCGTGGTCTAACTGATTTGAGGTGTCACAATGGCCGTTAAGATCAAGGCAGAGGATTGTGTTGGATGCGGAGCTTGTGAGGATGTTTGCCCCCAGTCGGCCATCAAGGTCGACGATGTGGCCGTGGTCGACGCCGGCAAGTGCGTAGACTGCGGTGCCTGCATCGACGAGTGCCCCAACAGTGCCATCGTCGAGTAAACAGACTTCAAATGGAGCATCAGCTCCACCTTCCTTATTTCTCATATTTTCCTTTCAATCTATACAACGAGATTTCTAATAGGCTGGGCAGCCTAGTCTCCTGAGTGAACTTCGGGGACCTGGCTTTCCTCTTGCTGGTGCTTCTTGCGTCCTTCATCCCTTCCCTTGCCGCTCTGCTGTGGCTCAGATCGCTGGAGAGAGGGAGGAAAGAGCACTGGAACGATCTTCTCCTGACGTTCGCCTTCGGTTCGGTGGTAGCAGCGATCGCCGCGCTGATCATAGAGCTTGCCGCCACCGCCATCCTGTTCGGTCCGATCATCCGGGAGTACGAGTTCCTGGCGCTCAACCCCTCCGTCCTCTCTTTCATCGTCATCATCATCCTGGCGCCGGTCATCGAGGAGTCAGTCAAGGCGATCGGGGTGAAGCGTTACTCCCGGTACATGTGGCGGCCCCGCAACGGCCTGGTGTTCGGGGCGGCGGTCGGTCTGGGCTTCGCCGCCACGGAGAACTTCCTGTACGAGAGCACCGCCTACCTAGCAGAAGGGGCGCAGGCCTTTGTCACCCTGGCCGTCATGAGAAGCTTCTCGTCCACCCTCATGCATGCGTCGGCGAGCTCCATTGCCGGCTACGGGATCGCGAGGAACAAGACCTATGGGGGCCCGTGGTGGCCTTATCTCGCTATTGCGGTGCTCATGCACGTCTTCTTCAATCTGTTCGCCTCCTTCGGCGAACTGTTCAGCGATCGATATGGTGAGGCCGCGGGCAGCATAGGACTGATAATCTCCATTCTTCTGGTGCTGATCGCCCTGCTGATAATCCGCCATAGGCTGCGCGGCTATCACGCCTGAAAGGGGCGTTAACTAGCGAACCGGTCCTGCGGAGGGGCTCATCAGGTAGCCGCCGAACCCCAGCATTCATATCATGACGGGAAAGACGATCATGCGCTCGGCGCCGCCATGTCCGATCGGTCCGAACATGTCGGCCATGCCCGCATCGCCCAGGAACATCACGATGACGAATGCCAGTCCTACCGTGCCCAGGATGGTCGAGAGCGCTCTCATGGGGCCTCTCGCCAGGGTAGCGCAGACAATGGCCAGGACGTTGAAGGCCACGAATGCGAGGAGGGCGAACAGCCCGTGGATGTCCGAGGCGTCTAGGGTGAACACGCCTGCCCCTATGGCTCCCAGGCCCGCCAGGACGAACAGCGTGGTGATGGCGCGCCGCCGATGATGGCCGTGCAGTAGCAGACCGCCCGCGGCGGCGAGGACGCTTGTCAGGACGAGGGTGATGTTGAACACCGCGGACGAACCGTCGATGGTCCCAAGGTCGCTGATGGCATCAGCGTTCATGCTGTACCCGGGGGCCATGGTCTCGGCCAGCATCACCCCGATCAGGAACACCGAGCCGGAAAGAAGTAGCAGCAGGCCGGCGAAGGTCCGGCCCCGGAGGTCCGATCCCACATTGTCGTAATGTGCTCACCTATGTAAAAAAAGGAGCTGGGCTCACTTGGCCCAATATGGCTCCTTGATATACTTGTACGCTGAGTTGGAGGCGATGGCGGCCTCTCCGCAGGCGACCACGATCTGTTTGTATTTTCCCTTGTAGGCGATGACATCCCCGCAGGCGAACACTCCGCGGCGGGAGGTACACATGTCGGTGTCGACCTTGATCAGCCCTTCCTCGAGATCGACGCCCCAGCCCTCCATCTCCAACGGCTCGCTGGCCGTCCCGATGTTGACGACGATGGCGTCGATCGGCCGCTCTTCCAGCTTGCCATCCGTCTTTATGACGACGCTGGTGACGTGGTCGGTGCCCTTGATCTCGACGACCTGCGACGACATGATCTGCTCGATGTTGGAGCCCTGCACCCTCTCCACGATGACCTCGTCGGCCCTGTAAGACTCTCTGCGGTGCACCAGGCAGGTCTCAGCCTGCTCGCATACCAACAAGGCCATCTCAAGGGCGGAGTTGCCGCCGCCTACGAACATGACCTTCTTTCCCTCCAGCGTCTCGCGGTCAGGAAGCTTATAGTAAACGCCTTTACCCTCAAACTCCAGCTCGCCGGGCGCGCCGATCCGTTTCGGCGTGAACAAGCCCATGCCGGTAGCGATGATGACCGCCTTCGTCTCGTAGGACGTCTTGTCGGTAACGAGCAGCAGGTGGCCGGACTTGTCCTTGAGCTCAATGGCCTTTTCTCTCTCGTGCAGCTCACAGCTCATGGATTTGGCATGGTTCACCAAATTGCCGGCAAGATGACCTGCGTCGGTCATGACGTATCCGGGATAATTATCGATGCCCTTCTCAGGGTAGAGGCTCGCCAGCTGGCCCCCAGCCTCGGTAGCATCGATGATGAGGGTCTTGAGCTTTCGAGTGCTCGCGTAGATACCGGCAGTGAGACCGGCCGGACCTGCGCCGATAATTATCAAATCATATAACATGCAACAGAGCTTATCATGCTCCTCTTTTTAAGAGTTATCGAACAATGACCTCAGATGACCTTTCCCATTAGCAGGGGTGGGATGGGTTTCGTAGTTGAAAAACGAAATCAGGACGAGGCGATAGCTTGATGTCCTCTGCCATGCCATCTTCAACCGATAAGATGACCGTGCGCGCCTTCATCGCTGTCGATCTGGAGAGGAACGAACGGATAGTGGATTTCGCCGCTGCCCTCAAGAGCGCCGAGCCAACCCTCAAGGTGGTCGATCCCTCCCTCATGCACATCACGCTGAAGTTCCTCGGTGAGACGGACGAGGCGAAGCTCGATGCCATCGCCGATGTCGTGCGAGAGGCGGCCAGGGGAGTGCCCCCCTTCACCATCACCTTCAAGGGGGCGGGGGCGTTCCCTTCCTTGAACAAGATCAGGGTCGCCTGGGTGGGCGTCAACGATGTGCTGCCTATGGCGACCATCGCCGGCCGTTTGGACGAACGGCTGGCCGATCTCGGGGTCGAGAGGGAGGCCCGTCCCTTCGCCCCGCACCTGACGCTGGCCAGGGCCAGGTCCGATGCGCCCCACCCCGCGCTCAGGCAGGTCATCAGCGACCGCGATGGAATGGAGTTCGGCAGCCAGGTCATCAACGCGATACGGCTGAAGAAGAGCGTGCTGACCAGGTGCGGCCCTGAATATCACACCCTTCAAGAGGTCCTGCTGTCCGAGCAGTGAAGTATCATTGTAGTGCAGACCATTGAACCACCCCCTGCTGCTCTCCGTCCCGGGAGTAAAATGAGAGCCTTTCGGAAACTGAGCAAGGACAAGAACGCCGGGATCGAGGGACTGCCCCTGCAGCTGATGATCATGGTGGTCATCGCGGGCGTGGGAACGGCCATCCTGATGGGATGGATGGGCGGGCTGAGCGCACCCAATGGGATCGATGCAGTGTACTCGAACCCCACCGAGCTGATACTGAACGACAAGGACCATGACGGCATCTTCACGAAGACCGGCATCGCCATCACCGTCTCGGTGCTTGACAACAATGGCGATGCGGTCGACGGCGCCACCGTGGTGCTGGATGGAGCGAACATTAGGACCTCGGACGGCAGACAGGTTCATGGAACGACCGATGCCAGCGGAAAGGTCACCTTCACTGGACTGACCGCTTCGCAGACCGGGAAGAGCATCGGCTTCGTCACCGCCACGGTGAGCAAGAGCGGACTTGGTACGGATTCTTCTCTGACCATCCCGGTGGTGTCGGAGTGAAGCGGAAGGAGTGGGACCGGCGAGGGCTGGAGGGGGTGCCCCTCAAGCTTCTGCTGGTCGCGCTCCTGATATCCACGTCCCTTCCGGTCGTGGCCTCGAACATGGATGACTATCGAACGGCGGTAGGGGCGGCCGGAGTGGGGGCGGAGGCCTCCCGCCTGGCGTCCTCGATCTCCGAGGTCCACGCCGCCGGTGAGGGCAATGTTCGCATCGTCACGGTCGAGCTGCCCCGGGGGCAGGACACCTGGATCGAGATCGGCGGGGATGGCATCGACGCCATGTCCGTGCGCGGCTTCTCTGCCGGCAAGGCCGTCGATCCTGTTTACCTCGAAGATCCACCGGTCAGGGTGATCGCGGACGGAGGGAGCATGGTCATAGGCGATGGGACCAGCACCGTACGGCTGGAATGCATTCAGGCGGACGGCCGGCTGGTGGTGAGGGCGGGGGCTTCCGCATGATGGAGTTCCTCCTGTCCAAGCTATGGATGATCATTGCCGGCCTCGCGGTCATGGCCGCCGTTCTCGCGTCGTTCGGTTCGCTGGACGACCGGACCGCGGAGGACGGCACGATGAACGCTCTGGCCGCCACTGGTGATGTGCTGTCTGAGATGGAGAGCTGCCCGATCGGGACGACCGTGCGGCTGTCCCCCGAGATACCTTCCGGCTCGGCGCTGCGCATCGGCAACGGCTCGGTATGGCTGGTAAGGGAAGGGAACGACCTGATGATCTCCTGCAGCGCCAAAGTGACGGCGTTAGAGAACGGCGAGGTCATCCCGTTCGTCGAGGCCTTGCCGGGGCAGTCGATCACGGCGACCCGCGCCTCGGTCGACGGAACGGTCGTAACCGTCGTTCAGCTGGAGAAGACGGAGCTGAGCTCTTCGACGGCCGCCACGAACCTCTTCGTTTCTTCTTCGGTGTTGTAGAGATAGAACGACGCTCTCGCGCATCCGTCGATCTTGCGCGATACGAAGTAAGGATGCACGCAGTGCATTCCGGAGCGGATCATGACCTTGGCCATCTCGTCGATGATCATGGCTACGTCATGCGAGGTCATACCCTGCAGGTTGAAGGAGAATATTCCGCTCCTCAGCGATGGATCGGCAGGAGGCAGTATCGAGATCCCGGGGAGGTCCTTCAGACCATCGGTGGCGATGCCGTTCAACCTCCTCTCGTGCTCCTGCACCTCGTCCATGCCGATCCGAGAGAGATAATCGACCGCCGCCCCCGTTCCGATTATGCCGGAATAGTTCATCAGGCCTGATTCGAAGCGGTCCGGCGGAGGGAGGAACTCCACTCTGTCGTAGGTGGTCAGTCCAACGCCCCCGCCTCCTCCGATCAGAGGCTCCATCCTCTCGAGGATCTCGGGTTTGGCATACAGCACGCCCATGCCGGAGGGGCCGAGCATCTTGTGCGATGAAAAGGCGAACATGTCGACGTCGAGGCTCTTCACGTCGATCCTCTGGTGAGGCGTGGACTGCGCTCCGTCTAAGCAGACCAGGGCGCCCCGCTCGTGCGCCTCCCGGATGATCTCCTCGGCCGGCAGGGTGGTCCCGGTGATGTTGTTGGTGTGGACCATGGATACCATCGCGACCCCGTCCAGCGCATTGCGGAACCGATCAAGGTCGAAGATGCCTGACGACGGGGTCTCGACGATGCGGTGGCGTATGTCCTGATGCTTGGCCACTTGGAACCATGGCACGTGGTTACTGTTGTGCTCCATGTCGGTCGTCAGGACGTGGTCGCCGTCCTTGAGCAGCCGCCCTTTAGCAACCATGTTCAGCGCCTCGGTGCAGCCCCGGGTGAAGATGATCGAGCGGGGGTCGTCGCATCCGATGAACCTGGCGACCTTCTCCCTTGCCTCATCCACCCTGATGGACACCTGGGTGGCGAGGCGATGGACCGAGCGGCCGCCGCAGGCAGGGTACAGCTCATAGTACTCGTTCATGGCGTCCATGACCTGGCGTGGGCGGAGGGTCTGGCAGGCGTTATCGAGATAGATGACGTCCCGGTCCTCCGAGGAATATAACGGAAAATCGCATCTTATCGATTCAATGTCCATCGGAACAAGGGGCATTTTAATTGCCATTATTTGAGCTTTAGCAGGGAACAGAATGAAATATGTTGTAATTGAATGATTTCTGGATGGCCATCGACGGAACTGGATTCACAATTGTAAACATAGAAATATTCTGTCGGGCCTATACCCTCGGTAGGAGATATTAGATGGATCGCGTCTATTTCGACAACAGCGCCACCACCAAGGTCGACGACAGGGTGTTGGAGGCTATGCGCCCGTACTTCCTTGAGAAATACGGCAACGCGTCCTCGCTACATTCTTTCGGGCACGAGGCATATGATGCCATGGAGTTGGCCAGGGCTCAGGTGGCCGCAGCGGTCAACGCCGCTCCCAGGGACATAATATTCACCTCGGGAGGAACCGAGTCCGATAACCTGGCGTTGCAAGGCGCGGCCTACGCCCTAGCATCCAAAGGCAAGCATATCATCACATCTGCGGTGGAGCACCATGCTGTGCTGCACACCTGCCAGTTCCTCGAGACCCAGGGATACAAGGTGACCTATCTTCCGGTGAACAGCGAGGGCTTCGTATCGGAGGAGGACCTCAAGAACGCCATCACTCCGGAGACCACTCTGGTATCGATCATGATGGCCAACAACGAGATCGGCACCATTCAGCGCATCAGGGGCCTGGCCGAGGTGGCCAAAGACAAGGGTGCGCTGTTCATGACCGATGCCGTCCAGGCGCTGACCAAGGTCCCGGTGGACGTGGAGAAGCTAAACGTCGACCTGCTCGCGTTGTCGGCGCACAAGTTCCACGGCCCCAAGGGGGTGGGAGCGCTGTATGTGCGCAAAGGCGTCAAGCTGCGTCCGCTGGTGTACGGCGGAGGACATGAGCGCGGTCTTCGCTCCTCGACAGAGAACATCCCCGGGATGGTGGGGATGGGCAAGGCGGCGGAACTCGGCATCGCCGAGATGCCGGAGAGCGTGGAGCGCATGAAGCGGATCCGCGACCGACTGATCGACGGCACCCTGGCCGCCGTTCCGAGATCGTACCTGAACGGTCCGAGGGGCGAGGAGCGGCTGTGCAACAATGCTCACTTCCGCTTCGACTATATCGAGGGGGAGGGCATGGTCCTGTTCCTGGACATGCAAGGCATCGCCGGATCGACCGGCTCCGCATGCTCCACCAAGAGCCTGGAGCCTTCCCATGTGCTCCGCTCGCTGGGCCTGCGCCACGAGCAGTGCCACGGCTCCCTCCGCCTGAGCCTGAGCAAGTTCAACACCATGGAGGAGGCTGATTACTTCATAGAGACGATACCCTCGATAATCGAGAGGCTGAGAAAGATGTCCCCGTTGGGAGAAGGAGTGTCATACGATGTGCCCACAGTACAGTAAGGAGGTAATGGACCATTTCACGAACCCCCGCAACGTGGGGGAGATGCCGGACGCCGACGGGATAGGCCAGGTAGGCAATCCAACGTGCCTTGTCGGCGGAAGCATGGTGCAGCTCAACAATCACTATCAGGCGATCGAGGACGTCCAGGACAATGAAAGGGTGCTGACCCACGAGGGAGTGTTCTCTCATATCATCGGCAGGTCCGTCCGAAAGTACGATGGGCCGATCGTCACTCTCAAGAACCGGCTGGGCTCTAACGCATTGACCCCTGACCACCTGGTCTACGCGATCAAGCGCCCCCCGGCTCAGATGTATCTTCACACCAAGAACGTAAAGCCGCTAAGGCCCGATTGGTACCACGTCGAAGAGCTGGAGCAGGGTGACATCGCACTGTATCCGGTCATAAAAGAGGTAAGGGAGGAGGACAGCGTCGAACTGAACATCGAGAAGAGGAAGTTCGATTATCGCAGCTTTGATCTTCCGGAGAGAGTGCCGCTCAACGCCGACTTCCTACGCCTTGCCGGATTCTATCTATCGGAGGGTAACGCGGCCACGAAAGTGACCAAGGCGCACATATGCTTCACATTCCACTTCAATGAAGTGGAATATCAGAATGATGTTGTTCGGATAGTCAGGGATCTGTTCGGACTGGAAGCATCCATTAGGCCCAGGGAAAGCACGAACTGTGCTGCCGTTATCGTCAACAGCGCAAACCTGGCCCGGTTCTTCGAGGCCACCTTCGGAACGGGGGCCGCGGACAAGCACATTCCTGACTTCATCATGTTCCTGCCGCCCGAGATGCAGGTGCACTTGCTGAAGGCCCTGTGGCAGGGAGATGGATACGTCAACCTTGATAGAAAGGGACCCCGCGGGTGCTATGCTACCATATCGACGCAGCTCGCCGGGCAGGTCAAGAACCTCCTTCTAAGGCAGGGGATAGTGCCGTCTGTATATCAGGAGCCGGGCTCGCTGGTGAACGATACGATGCACCGGGAGTCCTACCGAATCCACGTGGGCGATGTCCAATCACTAGGGAAATTGTGCACAATACTGGAGATCGACTGCTCGCTCGAACCTGTGCATGGGGTTTCCTGGATCGCCGATGGATTCCTGCACACGCCTATAACGGGCGTCAGCTCACAGCCATTCTCCGGCGAGGTCTACAACTTCGAAGTCGCCGAGCAGCACTCCTACGCCACCGATTCGTTCATGCTGCATAACTGCGGAGATCTGATGTGGATCTACATAAAAGTGGAGAACGACGTCATGACCGACGTCAAGTTCAAGACCTTCGGTTGCGGGGCCGCCATCGCCACCAGCAGCATGACCACCGAACTGGCCAAGGGAAAGACGCTGGATGAGGGGCTGAAGATCACTAGGAAGGACGTTGCGGAGAATCTGGGGGGCCTGCCGCCGCAGAAGATGCACTGCTCCAACCTCGCCGCCGACGCGCTGCACGAGGCCATCCACGACTATCTGAGGAAGCAGGGGCGGGAGCCGCCACTGCCGCCTGACGCTAAGAAGCCTCATGAGGACCACGCCTGCGAGACGGACGAGCCGTCGCTCATCCATGTCGAAGAGGCTGAATCAAAGTAAACCCCTTCCCTTCGTTCCATTTTTCTCTAGATCATGGGGCGGCTAGCGATCCGACGTGCATCATCCCGCGTTCGGGCGTCTGGCGGACCGCCGCCTCAGGAGGTATTTCATCAGCTCATCGACGGCAAGGACCGCCACCGCTCCGCCTCCCAGGATGGCCCATTGAGCAAGGTCAAGGCCGGCGGTCCCGAACACCTCCTGCAGTGGAGGGTAGTACACCATGAGCAGCAGCGAGACAACCATCCATGCCAGCCCGGCCCAGATCCATCTGTTGCTGGTCCAGTTCATCCGCAGGATGGAAGTGTCCAGCGTCCTCGACCCCAGCAGGTTGGCCATCTGGGCTACGACGATGCCTGCGAAGGCCATGGTGGTGCCTTCGCGGTACACCATGCTGTCATTGGGCAGCTGCATGCCGAACTCCCAACCTCCTTCCGACCACACCAGGACGCAGCCGGCCAGAGCGACCACGGCAATGATTGCTCCGATGACGACCGAGCGGACGAGGAAATCACGGTCGAACAGCCGCTGCTTCTTGCTCCTCGGAGGCCGGTCCATGACCCCCTCTTCCGGAGGTTCCCTGCTCAGGGCCAATGAGGGAGGGACATCGATGATGAGATCGATGGCCAGTATCTGCACCGCCAGCAGCGGAAGTGGAATGGCCAGCAGGCCGTACAACAGGTAGGGGATGAGCTCGGCCCAGTTGTGCGTGAACACGTAGACCACGAACTTGCGCACGTTGTCGTACACGCCCCTGCCGAGCTTCACAGAACGGATGATCGATGCATAGCTGTCATCCAACAGGACAATGTCCGCGGCCTCTCTTGCCACGTCCGTTCCGGAAACGCCCATGGCCACTCCGATGTCCGCTTCCTTCAGCGACGGGGCGTCGTTTGCGCCATCGCCGGTGACGGCCACCACTTCGTTCTTGGCCTTCACCGCGCTAACGATGCGTTGCTTCTGAGCGGGGGAGACCCGGGCGAAGATGAGCTGGGGGGCGTCGAGGGCGTCGGATAGCTTGCCGTCATCCAACGTTTTGAGCTCTTCTCCCGTGATTATCATGCCCTCATCATCGAACAGGCCGACCTCTTTGGCCACCGCCGACGCGGTGCGGGCATGGTCCCCGGTAACGATGATCGTCCTCACGCCTGCCCGCTTCGCCTGCTGCAATGCCTCCCGAACCTCCGGGCGGGGCGGGTCCTTCATGCCTATCAGCCCTGCGAACGTGAGACCGCTCTCGGCAGCGGCGAGGTCCGAGGTGCGTTCGGGAACGATCTTGTAGGCCAAAGCGAGCACCCTGAGGCCTTGCTTGGTCAGGGATGCCTCCTCGTCCTCGATCGCCTTTTTGTTCTCGTTGAGCGGCACTGCCCGCCCTTCGCTGAGGTACGAGCCGCAGCGCCTAAGGACGGGAACCAGCGCCCCCTTCACACATATTACCGTCCCACTGTCATGGTCATGAAGCGTCGCCATCATCATGCGGGTGGGATCGAACGGCAGCACGGCGGTGCGGGGGTAGGCGCGCTGCACCTCTTCCGGGTCCACGCCGTGCTCCTTTGCTGCCACCAAGAGGGCGGCGTCGGTCGGATCGCCAAGCACCTCCCAGGCCTTTCCCGGCCCGGTCGGAGGCACCAGCTTCCCATTGTTGCACAGTGCCCCCAGCTGCAGCGTCCATTCCATGTCCGGGATGGCTCCGGGAGAGATGTTCACTCCTCCGATCATCGCTTGCCCTTCATCTCCGAACCAGAGGTCCGATACATCGATTGCGGTCCTGTCGACCCACATCGTGCTGGCCGTCATCTCTCCCTTGGTGATAGTGCCGGTCTTGTCGGTGCAGATCACGGTGACGCTGCCAAGTGTTTGTACCGCCGCCAGCTTCTTTACCAGCACATTGTTCCTGGCCATCTCCACCAGACTTACGGCCAGGGCGGTGGATATGGTCAGCTGCAGCCCCTCCGGGACGCATGCCACCATGACGCCGATCATCAGAAGAGCGGCGCTCAGCGCTTCCAGGTGCAGGAACAACGTACCGACCGCGAAGAAGGCGAGACCGACGCCGATGGCGATCATAAGATCATATCGAGCGGCCCGATCGATCTCTTTCTGCAGGGGGCTGGGAGACGGGGCGACGTCCTGTGTCAGCCGGGCGATCTGGCCGAACTTGGTGGCCATGCCGGTGGCGAATATCACTGCCACGCCGCTTCCCCCGGTGACGCTTGTGCTCATGAAGACCAGATTGGGCGACTCCATCGGCGCCACCCTCTTGTCGGCCGGAGATGCGCGACGGGACTGGGGGGCCGATTCGCCGGTAAGAGGAACGTTATTGGTCCACATCTCGTTGGCCTCCACCAGCCTGGCATCGGCAGGGACCCTATCTCCCAGCTCCAGCCGGATGACGTCTCCAGGCACGAGCTCGGTAGCATCGATCTTCCTGAGGGTCCCGTCCCGGACCACCCTTGCCGACTCGGGGACCCATCTGCTTAGGACCTCCATGGCCTTCTCGCCGCGCCATTCCTGGACGACGCTGAGGGCGGCGTTCACCACCACGATGATGAACATAACCACTGCCAGTTCGGGGACCCCGATCAGAAAGGCCAGCGCTCCGGCGAACACCAGGAGGGCGGAGAACGGGTCCAGCAGGACGTGTTCTATCCTCTTCGGCCAGGAAAAAGGCTTGTCCCGGACGATATCGTTCCTACCGTACCTCTGCTGCCGTTGCCGGGCCTCTCCCTCGGTCAATCCCTTGTTGTCGGAGAGAAGAGCGGCGTAGACCTGCTCGGAGGGCGTATGGATAAGGTCCTCCCAACCAACGGGCTGCCGGTCGGTCCGGTCCATGAAGAGCTTACTGAATGAATGAGGTTATAGGATTTACGTCGTTTGTACCGCACAGTCGGCCGTTCAGGCCCTGCCGCCGGCCGACCAACCCCTAACGCTTATCATCCTGTTTGATAATCGCCACGCGATGACCTCCCTGACGGTGACGTTCGCCGGACTGAGCCTCCGCAATCCCACCATGCTTGCGTCGGGCATAATGGACGAGACCGGCGCGTCGATGCGCCGCATGGCCGAGGCGGGGGCAGGGGCGGTGGTCACTAAGTCCATCGGCCGGGAGGCGCGCGACGGGTACCCGAACCCTACCCTGGTGGAGCTGGATGACGGCTACATCAACGCCATGGGCCTTCCGGGCCCGGGTATCGATGCGTTCGAGGAGGAGATGGCGGAGGCCGTCAAGGGCCCGTCCCCGGTGATCGGGAGCCTGTTCGCCGCTACGCCGGACGATTTCGCGTTCCTCGCCCAGAGGATGCAGCGTTACGGGGCCGCGGCGGTGGAGCTGAACATGTCCTGCCCCCATGCCAAGGGCTACGGCATGGAGATTGGCGTCGATCCGGACATGGTCCGAAGCATCGTCCGAGAGGTCAAGAGGGCGGTCGACATCCCAGTGTTGTCGAAGCTCACTCCTAACACCCACCGGCTTCTGGAGGTCGGAAAGGCGGTGGAGGAGGGCGGGGGGGACGCCATCGTGGCGGTGAACACAGTCAAGGCGATGGCCATATCCGTCGATGCCAGGCGGCCGGTGCTGTACAACCGCACCGGCGGGCTGTCCGGTCCGGCCATCAAGGGCGTCGGCCTGCGCTGCGTGTACGAGCTGTATGCCGCGGTGGACGTCCCGATAATCGGCGTGGGCGGCATCGAGACCGCCGACGACGCGCTCGAATATATGATGGCTGGAGCGGTAGCAGTGCAGATCGGCAGCGCCGTGGGGCGGAAAGGCATCGGCGTCTTTGGCCAGGTCACCAACGGAATGACCAAGTACTTGGAGGCGAACGGAATGAACAGCATCGGCGAAGTGGTGGGGCTGGCACATGAGTGATCTCGTCCGCATCGAGGAAGTGGCGGAGCAGGGACGGGGGATAACCACCCTGCGGTTCCGCTTTTCCGGAGGAACGCCGGGGCAGTTCGTCATGGTCTGGGTGCCTGGCGTCGACGAGGTACCGATGTCGCTGTCCTACCAGGGCGAGCTGGCCGGCATCACCGTCAAGAACATCGGCGAGGCGACCGCGGCGCTGTCCTCCCTCCGTGAGGGCGACCGCATCGGCGTCCGCGGCCCCTACGGGACGGGCTGGATGATACCGAAGGGGCGGTTACTGTGCGTCGGGGGCGGGGTCGGGATGGCACCTCTCATGTCGGCGCTCGACGCCATCAACGAGCCATCGTCGGTGGACGTGGCCATTGGCGCCCGGGACGCCGGTGAGATAATCTTCGATGAGCGCGCGAAGGAGCTCTCGCAAGATGTCCGCATATCGACCGACGACGGCAGCCGGGGCGTCAAGGGAACGGTGGTGGCGCTGGCCGCGAGCATGATGGCCGAGAAGAAGTACGACATGGTGCTGGGCTGTGGCCCGGAGATCATGCTCCGGTATCTCTTGGCCGCCTGCAAGGATGCCGGAGTGCGATGCCAGGTATCGCTCGAGCGCCTGATGAAGTGCGGCGCCGGCCTGTGCGGCTCGTGCGTGGTGGATGGCCTCCGCGTGTGCGTCGAAGGCCCGGTGTTCTTCGATGAGCAAGTCGAGGGCATGTCGGAGTTCGGCCGCTGCAAGCGCACCGCGTCCGGCGGCATGACCCGAGCTTAAGAGCTCATCACGTCGCTGACGATGCGCCTGAACTGCTCGTCGTTCACTCTGCCGATCCTCTCCCCCAGCTCCTTGACGCGCCGGCATATCTCGATTGCCTGTTCCTCGCTGGCATCGATGCTCATGTCGACTAGACGCTTCTTCACGTAGTTCACGCCGGTCTTCTTGCCCATGATGATGTGCCGCTCGTTGCCGACCGCCTCGGGTGGCAGTGACTCATAGGTCATGGGGCAGTTGAGGATGGCCGCGACGTGGATGCCGGACTCGTGCGCGAAGGCGTTGGTGCCGACCAGCGGCTGGTTCCTCGGTTTGTGGAGCCCGGAGAATTGGCAAACGACATCGGAGAGCCTCTTCATCTTGGTGCAGTCGATGCCGATGTCGCTGCCGTAGAGATACTTCATCCCGACCGCGAACTGCTCCAGCGGGACGTTCCCGGCCCTTTCGCCTATGCCGTTGACCGTAGTGGTCACGGCCGTCGCTCCTGCCTTGACGCCGGCGAAGGCGTTGGCCAAGGCCAATCCATAATCGTTGTGGAGGTGCAGCTGCACCGGGACCTTGACCTCCTGTCGTGCTCGTGAGACCAGCATAGAGATCGCCTCCGGGGTGGCGCAGCCCAGCGTGTCGGTGACGCCCACGCGGACCGCTCCGCCGGCCTCGGCGGTCCGGTAAACCTGCATCAGGAAATCGAGGTCGGTCCTCGTGGTGTCCTCGGCGCTCACCGCCGCCTTCACGCCCCTGGCTCGGCAGTGGTCCAGAGAATCGGTGACCATGGTCAGCACGTCCTCCCGGCTCTTCTTCATCTTGTAGCGAAGGTGTATATCGGACGTGCCGACGAACAGCAGCACCAGGTCCACCCCGGCGTCCGCCGCGGCGTCGATATCGCCCTTGGTCACGCGCGACAGTCCCAAGATGTCGGCCTTGAGGCCGAGGTCGGAGATCGCCCTGATGGTCTTGACCTCGTTCTCCGAAACCGCCGGGAATCCCGCCTCTATCTGATGCACGCCCGCATCATCCAGCATCTGCGCGATGGTGAGCTTCTGTTCGGGGGTGAATGCCACGCCGGGGGTCTGCTCCCCGTCGCGAAGGGTCGAGTCGTAGACGATGACATCTCCCCTCTGGAGGCGAGGGTTGTATGGACTCAGGGCGATCTGTTCCATGCCACAAGGAACGGGGTACAGCTAATAACCGTTTCGTACCGACGTTCGCTATGCCGTCCGCACCGGTCAGGTTGATTAACGAGAAGGGCGTTGGCTTTCCTGCCCCTAACAGGGGAGCGAGACGAAGGTATGGTCGAAGAAGGTGGAAGATGGTGGGAGCGCCATGAACTGGAGATCCAGCTGATCGCGCTGGCGATAAGCCTAGTAATGCTCGCCCTGGGCGTTCTGCTGCCAAACATCGTCCTGGTAGGGGCCGGGTTCCTGGGCACGGTGTTCTCACTGACATACGCGGCGTATGCCTACGTCCGCCGCTTCTGGTGAAACCGCGGCACGGCCCTCAGGGGCGGCCATCCTTCCGACCTCTCGAGACGGAAGAAGAAAGCGGTAACGAGCAGCATGATGGCCGCGAGGAACACCGGAACTACGATGTACTCCGGCACGCCGCCTGGTTCGAATCCCCAGTCCGAAATTCTCACTGATGTTTCGAACCGGAGCTCCTGATAGCCTTGAGGGGTCTCGATGACCACGGCCAAGAAGGCATGGTAGTCGCCGGCATCGGTCTGCGGCATCCTGATGGCCGGGCCGGTAAATGTCCTCTCCTGCCCAGCCGCAATGACCTCGCTGCCTTCGAAGATCGGATATAACGTGGGCGCCCATCCGGGCCAGTCGATGGTTACGCTCACACTGACCACGGTCATGTCCTCGCTCCCCTGGTTTCGGACGGTGGCGGTGAACGACTCCATGAAGTTCGTGTTCACGTCCCGGGTCTGCAGCTCGGCCGATGCCGAAGGTTTCGCTGCCGCTCCAGTAATCATGAATAGGATGACAATGAGAGCGGCGAAGGCCCAGGCGGTTCGCATCGTTCATATGATTGGTAACGAGCGAATGATAAACCCGCCGGGGACTGCCTCAACCATAGTCAGGCAGCTGGTTCTAGGTAACTTTAGCGCTTCTTGGGCAAGAGGCCGTCGAGGTCGACTAGTTCTTGGTGCTCAGCTACGAGCTCGCCCGATTGAAAATACACGACAGCCGCGCGTTCTCTAACGTCTGGGACAAGTAGCTCCAAACGTCATTCCGAAGCGTTCGTTGGCCGATTTCGCGTACCACGGCAACGACCCGATGGCAAAGCCTCGACCATTCTTACGTAATCTAGTGAGCTTCGCTCGACACTGGCCTCGACATCTCGCTTCGAATACAACGAAGCGTGCGCGAGACGGTGTTCTCGATAATCGGCGCGTTGCTCGGACATCGATCGAGATGCAGGATGGAGAACATTAAGAAAAATGGAGGTTCGGGTAAACCTCGCTTTATTCAACCTAATCCAGCCGGCTCATTGCATGGAGTTCTGGCCATAAGGGTTTTGCATCAGGACCCTTATTGGAATTTTATTAGGCGACCTCCGTCGAGTGGTACGTCTCTCCTCCCCCCCTAAACGCTAACGCCAAACACGCAACACAAACGCCTGTATTGTGTGTTATCCTACCCTATTGGCATCAGGGCGAGAAAGAGAAAAAGAGGTTTCAGCTCACTTATCATGCTTAGGTGCCTTGTTTGTCTGGCTCTCATTGGCTTTGGCGGCCGAGTCCAGCCTCGACCGCGGGGCGTAAAGGGCCGGGACAGAACCATCCAACCCCGCCCGGAGCGCCGCATCGAGGTCTTCCCAGGTGCTCGTTGCCACTGCCCGGTTCTTTCCGCCCTTATCAGTGAACTCGGGTAGGCCAGCAATCACTTCCCCAGTGGCCGTCATGTCGCCCAGTAGGAGGGGCGGCTCGACCCTCTGCCTCAACTCGGCCGTTCGGTAAAACCTAGAGGCCCTCGGCGCATTAGGGGACTTGAATGTCCGGTCGGCAATTGTCATCGCCCTCATGTCCCTCAGGTCGGTGGCCTTGACAGTCTCGAGGTTCTTCTGGAACTTCTCTGGTATGATCTCTGCCTTTCGGAGCGCGCCGACATCTGGGTCGTAGATCCTCAGCTCGCCATCGGGGCAGTCCTTGAGGACCGTCCTCGAGCGTAGCTCCCAGCCCAGACTGGGGGCGATGCCAAGGAGCATGCTCTCGACCCTTCCGCACTCCTCTGGGTTCAGCCGCACCGCGGACTCGAACCCTTCATCCAGGCCTAGCGGACCAAAGTTGGAAGTCATGATTAGCCCGCGCTCTCCGTCCACGACCAGGAACTTGGCGTGCATCCGGTCCTCCCCGTGGACGGACGCCCCGCTCTCCAGCACCTGGAGGAGTGCTTTGGTATTAATCTCAGAGGTGCGGCACAGAACCTGGACCTTAACTCCCTTCTCGGCTTTGGCCTCCAGGACGCTGGCCACGCCATATCCAGGCTGGAAGGACCATGCTCCAATGGTTATGCTCCTCGTCGCCTGGTCGATGTACTCGAGTATCTCGTCCCTGAGCGTGTTGCAGCCGCGATATGTCGCGGGGTGGCTCAAGTCGCCTTGATCGAGGTCAAATCCAATCGGAGGCTTGCCCACAGCTTTTAGAACTCCGTCAAGGCGCAGTTCATGGGAGGCTTCCTGCCAGAACCCTCGCACGAACTGATGGTAGAAGCTGCGCACCTCTTTGCCTGTCAGGGACACGCTGAGCTCGAGGTTCTTGCCCCTCATGGCCTCTACGACCAGGTTGCTGGTGGACATCACCCCCCAGGGATTCTTATCCTTGGGATCGAAAAGGGCGAACTTGGCGTGGAAGTGGTCCGAGGTCCTCACTTTCACCTTACCAGCCAGCTCGTCCAGGAGCTTCTTGTGCTCCTCCACCAGCTCCCTCTCGTAGTCCGTAAGTTCGGCCGAGGCGGTCATGAGGTCCTTCTTCTGGGCGGTGAGCAGGTAACACCGCACTCCCCGGGAGGCCGCCTTGAGCAGCTCGTCGGTGAAGTCGCTCCTTTGGATCAGGAACGACGACACGCAGATGACATCCTTGGCCCACCTGGCCATCTCAGCCAGCTTGACTGTCAGCTCCTGCTCCGGGCTCAGGACGCATACCTCGCGGCTGCCGACCCTCACCGGAGGCACCAATCTCCTCTGCTGGGCACCGGTCCGGACCCAGGCATTCGTGATTACTGTGTCCTGCAGGTCCCTTTCACCTACCAGGATAACCGGTTCGATTGGCCTGTTCATTCGAACACCCCGCCGTCAAGGTCGATGGGCGCCTGGAAGAACCAGAGTCTCTGATCCCCCCTGCGGGCGTACTCCTCCACTATATGGGGGACTTCACTGAAGGAGAGCATGTTCCGGACCACGTCATCGGTCCCGTACCAGAAGGCGAACCTCTCCGCGTACCTATCGGTCAGGGCACCGTAGCCATCTTTAGTGACGTAGTCGTCCAGTTCCTCAAGCATCAGCTTGGAGGCCCACCTCGAGGCATCGCCGAGGGACCTGGGGCGAAGGGGGAGATCCTCGGTGAACATTGCCGTGAACTCCCCCACCCTAGGGAACTCGAGGTCGATGTCGGGCAGTTTCCTCCGCATGGTGTGCAGCTCCTTCTCCCTGACCTCGTCGAGGGAGACCAGTATGCTTTGAAGGTCGTCGTCGAGGTCGAGCTTTGCCACTACTGCGACTTCACTCATGACAATCTCGTAGGTCAGCGGGCAAGGCAGCTCAAGGGCGACCCTCTTGCCACCATCCTGGACCAACGCCATCCTGGGTCGCTCGCCGGGAGATAACCTGATTTCTAGGCTGGCATCCAGCTTGGCCTTGGACATGTACGCGTTTCCCTTGATCTCAATGATGAGTTGCTTCTCCCTCCCCTGGGCGGGCAGCTCCACCGTGGCCCCCGATCCGAGACTCTTGAGCGCAGCAGGGATCTCCACCGATCTCGGCTCGGTCGCAGACCTCTCTCGCATGGCCCGCTCGTCGGCGTTCCACTGCTTCCCTACCGTCGGCTCCTCTAAGGGCACCAGCGCAAGGAGCTCCGTCCCCTTCATCAGAGGGTCGTCGGTGACGTGGGCTACGAAGTTGCCGCTATGAGGCAGGTAGACCACGCCGTTGTTGACGACCTCCTGTCCAAAGGGGGTCAGATTGAAGATCTCCCTCTGGAAGTCGATTTTCTCACCGCGACGCTCCCTATACGGCGTGATGTATCCGTAGTCGTACATTGACCAGAGCCACCTGGGCCCGTAGGCGTGGTCCTCGGTCTTTTCCATGAAGAAGTCGAGGTTGGTCACCCTGGCATTTATGGACCCGTACCGCTCGTTCACTAGCCTAAGGAAGGAGAGGATGTCCTCCCTCTTAGGGTCCTTCCTGCCCACCACTATAGACACTTCATAAGATTCGACTTTGAGTCTTCTAGTAAGCACGATCATCGCTCTGCCTCCTGTAGTTGATATCGCCCTGGAAGCTCTCCATGAAGGTTCTAAGGGCCGGCGTCCCCTTCTTCACGAACAGGCTTGTATCGGCGAGGACGATCATCTGGTATCTGGCCCGAGTCAGGGCCACGTTCAAGCGGTTGGAATTGTCGAGGAAGCCTATTCCCCGGTGATGCTCCCAAGAGCGAACGAAGGACAGGAACACCACATCGGCCTCGTGGCCCTGGAAGCGGTCCACGTTGCACACCTGCAGGTCGACGTTGTACCTGGCGAGGTCGAAGTAGCGCTTCCCCTCAGCCTTAAGTTCGCTCCTGACCATGTTGCTGAGGAGCTTCTCCTGCCCCTTGTAGAAGGTCAGCAGGGCCACCGTCCACGCCCCATCCTTTTTGGGATTCTTCTCGGTCCATTTCAGCAGGTCTTTCAGGTACTTGGTGAGCATGTCCACCTCCGCCCTGTTGAAGTTGGCCCCGTCTCCCGAGACCTCCTTCTTGTCTGGCCTGACGTTCAACACGGTGCACCGGTGGCTGAATCCCTTGTAGCTCCAAGCCCTCTTGACCTCCATGTCCCGCCCGTCCCTCAGAGCCCGCTCGTCGTAGAATCGGGCACGGGGGAAAGCGGAGAGCTCTGGGTGCATGCGGTGCTGATATGTGAGAAGCACCCGGCGAGGGTCCAACACCCTTTCGGGGAGTCCATTGAACAGGGCGACCTCCAGCCTGCTCTTCTGCCGCTTCGTTTCGAAGCCGTCCATCAGGAGGTTAAGTACCGACGGCAAGGCGATGCGGCGTACCCTCTCGATGCCGTTGCGTATCTGGGCCGACGCCGCCTGCGACCGGACATCGGGATTTCCTGGTGAATCGAGACAGTAAGGCAACAAGGCGTCGATCTCAAACCTATAGCCCTCGTACCTGGCGTCCTGGTCCTGGACCTCGTACATGCGGCTCAGCCTCCAGGCGATCTCCTCCTCCCAGCCCCTTTCCTCCCTGGGATGTTTAGCCTTCCCATCCCTTGCCTGATCCACCAGCTGATGGCCGCGAGGCATGCACTCAGAGATGCTCTCCCGAAGTGACAGTGGGGCGACGACCAGCGCAGCCGATGCTATCCTAGCTCGGCTGATAATATCGTTTGGCTCCTCGGTAGCCACCACTGCGGCGAGGGACTTGAATCGCTTGGCTGCATAGTTCTCCCTATCTGCTCGAAGAATATCTTGGACTCCCTCGACCTGGTTACGGATGAGCCTGAGGGCGGGGGACCCGTCCTCTACAAGTAGCAGCGATGCTGGTTCCGGGGCGCCCTTGCCAATCCTATTGCTGTCGATCGTGGCATAAAGCGTCGCCAGACAGGCCATCCTAACTGCTTCGTCGACTTCGAAGCGCTCTCCGATCGACCTCAGGTTGTCCACTATGTTGCTCTCTTCCACGTACGGTGCGAGCTGCTTCTTGTCCCCAGAGAGGACCCATCTCCTGGCATGCAGGGCTGGCACTAAGAACTCCTGGAAGGTTGTCTTCGACGCCTCGTCAAGGATGAGGTAATCGAAAGGGGGGCTCCCGTCGGCTGCCCCCGTGATCGAGGGTGCGTGAAGGATCCCGATGGTCGTCCCGCACACTAGATTGGCCATGTCCATGCACATGCTGGACAGGAGTTCCGATCTGTTACCTTCCTGACACAGAGCGTCGTACCACTTCTGCTGCGCCGGGGTGCGGAGCCCCAGTACCTCGAGGCGGTCCCGCATCTTCACCCTCTGAGTCTGTACGACGTTATCTAAGCAGTACTTGCTTATGCGCTCGGAGACCACCGATTCTTTGCCTATGCGTAGAGGGATTATCCCGAATCGGTCGAGCAGCGTGCCCTCTGGCCTCTCCTCGCTGAGCCTCTCGAGGATATTGTCCACGGCCACATGGGTCGAGGCGACGACCATTACTCGCTTGCCCGACCTGACTAGCTGTATGATGAGCTCGATGATAGTTGTGGTCTTCCCCGATCCCGGCGGCCCTTCGAGGATAGCGAAGTCAGGCGTAGATAGGGCGATTGCGACGAAGTCCCGTTGCTCCTGGCAGCCGTCGATCTGCTCATCCGTCAGCACGAAGAACTGATTCGGACGGGCCGGTTCGAATCCCTTCCACTCGACGTTCCTCGAGCGAAGCAGGAGGCGGAGCAGGGGAAAGTGGTGCTCCTTCGGGCGAGTGGCCAGTTCCTGGATGGCGAGTAATTGTTGCTTCACCACATTCACGTCTGCCCTGGCCCTAACCGTGGGTCCGACGGGCACGCCGTCGAGCTCGAGCGTCTCCTTTTCCCGGTTAGTCCTCAGGACGCGGGGCCCCCTACGGTTATTACCGTCGTAGAGGCGGTCCGCTTGATAGCACAAGAAGTCGAGGGCCTCATCCTCCCGATCCTCCTCAATACGGGGCAGTATGGTCTCGACGTGGGCTCTGACCTCAATATTTACAGACCTCACTTTCTCTCCGTCCCTGAGGTAGATGTGGTCGATGCTGGGGGGTGCCGTCCTCACGACCAGGACATTTCTCTTGGGATCGGCGCTCAGCAGGTCCAGGGGCGCCTCGCAGCTCTTATCTAGGAAAAAGGAGCCCGCGAACGCTCCAGGGGTCGGCCATTTGGTCGAGGCAGGCAGGTACAGCTCGACCCTGCCGATTTTGATGTCGTACGAGTAGTCCCTCTGTCGTAGCCTTTTCATTGCCTCCTCGAGGTAATCATTGAACTCCCTGAGGGAATGATGGACCTGGTTGCGGATGTCAACGACGTCGCGGTCTTCAACTCCCAGGTTCGAGTAGTGCAGGCTGGAGGTCATCTTACACCCTCTAGGAAGAACGATTCTATCTGCGCCTTCGAGCTCAGCTCACTCATGCGTACGAATACATCGATGGGCAGGATGTTGTCATCGGCCCTATCCAGGACATAGTGGCATGGGAGGCTCTTGATGAGCGAGAAGAGACCCATTCCAACGGCCATTAGGTTCGTACCGCCGGTCAGACCGGAGATGATCTCCACCTTCCCTGCCCCAGAATAGATGGCGTAGGCGGTCAGCGCGACCCGGACGATGTCGTCCACCGCGGTGGGGGAGAAGGGATCGACCTCGACTATGTCCAGCACCTTGATCCCTTCACATTCGCACCTGGTGCAGAACTTGCTCACTTCCTCTATCATTGCGCTTGATGTGAAGACCACCATGGCGGAGATGCCGAGCTGGTCGATGCATTTCTGTACGTGTTCCTTGGAACGGCCGATGGTGATGAAGTGGATACAGTCACTTCCAGTCATAAACTCCCCCACGTCCCAGATATTTTTCTACATCAATTATATTTGGGTCAGCTTTCTCCATCCCCATGCTCAGAGGCATGGTCTTGTAGGGCCCGCTGGTGTTGACGATCAGGCTGCCCTGTGGGGACACCATCATGTAGGAGCCGAGCATGTCCTGTGAAGTCTCAAAGACGGGGACGTGGCCCCCAGCCAGGGAGATGTCTCGGTTGCGTAGTCTGAATGCCTCGAACTGCTCCTGCCGGATGCTGAGTTCTCCAGCGAAGGCGTCGTTCTGTCCGCGAATGTGGAGGAACTGGAAGACCTTCCACCGCTCCGGCCCGAGTTCAGTTATTAGTGGGCGGAGGTCCTCGTTCCAGTTCAGGGAAGTTATAGTGGAATTGACTTTGAGCCTTATTCCTCGGGACTTTAGTAGCGAGCAGACCTCCTTCGTCCTGGCCACGTGGTCCCCCGCACCCCGGCCCAATTGAGCTTCCACGGCCTCGTCGGCGGAGTCGATGGATATGCCGAACCAGTCCACGCTGCTCTTAAGGCGGTCTAGGAACTCGTCGGTTATCAGCGAACCGTTCGAGGTCATGCCCACGACGAAACCTAACTCCTTGGCGGTGTGGCAGATTTTCACAATGTGGGGGTGTAGCAACGGCTCCCCGCCCACCAGGTTGATCTTCTCTATGCCCATCGACCTCAGGCGACCGAGGATGCGCCCCGCGTCCTCCTCCGTGGCCGGCTTCTCGCCGACCCGGTGGAAGAAGCAGAACTTGCAACGGTAGTTGCACGCCTCGGTCATGTGCCAGTTGGCCGACCTTATGCCCATGCTGTTTGCGGTCATCGAGCCATCGATTCGGCTGCGTCAACATAGTTACCCTTGGAAAACTTTCTTTATATTGGAAAACTTTTCCTAGAAAGTATGAAGAACGAGAGAGCTGCGGGTAGGAACATCCACATCATGAGTGCTGGCAAGGGCCTCGACTCGACATTCCAGACTGCCATCAAGGCGTACCCGATCGGAGGCGTGGTCATTGTCACCGACGTCGATATCGATGAACGCCAGGACAATAATGAAAAGGGCGATATCGTCGAATCGGTCCGAAGCGTCCAGGAGACATGCCGGCGCGTGGACTGGCCTTGCGAGGTAATCGTTGTCCCTCACGGCTCGCTCGAGGTGCTCAGGGACAGGGTCATGGACCTGCACATCAGGAACCCGGAGGACCGCTACTTCTTCAACGTCACGAACGGCAACAAGATTCTATCGCTGGGCCTCTTTATGATATCCATATGGATTGGCGGAGAGGCCTACTACATCGACAAGGGGGAGGTAAAGGGGAGCGGCAAGGTCCTCCCCCTGGGGGTGCCCAAGATGCACCTCGAGGACGTCCTCGGCAACCCCAACTACGAACGGATCCTCCGCGCAATCATTCCTGGAGATATGCCCATGAAGGACCTGTACCCCAGGATGGTGGACGGTTACCAGCCTTACCGGGAGGTGGACAAGAATGCCAAGCGGTCGCTGTCCCGCGGCACCCTGTCCAAGTGGGTCGCCAAGCTCGAGGAGTGGGGGCTAGTCGAAGTCGTCCACACCGCCAAGAACCGCAAGGACAAGGTCGTGGGCATCACCGGCGACGGAAGGTTCGCTATCCGGTACATCGAGGCGAGCAGGGCCCGTAGCAGCACCGGATAGGCCAAGCCTTTCTCAGTGCAACAGCTCGAAGAATTCGGAGCCTGGAATCATAGTGTACTCCATGGGCAGAATGTGGAACCAGTCCGGCTCGATTCTCTTCGGGACGGAGGTACCCAGTGGGTGGAAGTACAGGAGGATATCCTTGACGGGTCGCCTCTTCCCCGGCTCCCCGACCGCCCTATCCAATAGGAACGTGAGCCGGTTTGCAACAGTCGTGCCGTAATCAGGCATCTCAAAGCCGTGAAGCTCGTTCTCGAAGGCCTGGGAGTGCTGGTGCTTGAACTTCCTCCAATCGTCCCCCTTGTTCCAGTGCTCCAGGTACCACCTCAGGACCTTCTGCCGGTTCACTTGGTAGTCCTCGATGGTTATCTTGCCGTTGGCGGCCGGGAATCCGTCCCACTTGGCCTCAATCAGGTAGACGGTCGTCTTCGAAATCACTATCGAGTCGAACTCCCCGAAGCAGGCTGGGCTACGGTTCCTTCCGAAGCTAGGCCGGTAAAATACTGTGCAGTCCTCGGGGGACGAGTCGTCGCGCATATCGCACAAGAATCGGCCCAACTGTTCGTTCAACGCCCACAGAGTCAGGGCATCCTCAGCGCAACCGTAGGTCTTGGTCAGTTTCTCATCTCCATTTTCTGTAATATTTTGCCCTGTGAATACCTTGAGAGTTTATGTCTTAAGTGTTTGAAAAAAGGGGGGGAAGGGGTTTCGCAAACCAGACGCATCTGTACCGTGAATGCCCTAATTGACCTTGAAACCCGATAAACTGGATAGGCGTGAAGTGCTCCCGCCGGGGAGCGTTCCAAGACCTAGCTCGATAATGTTCAATCCTTCCAGTTGCTCGTCTGTCGCATTCTTCCTTATTGAGCGAGGCAAGGCGCAGACCACCGTTGGATATCAACGCTCTTAATCTCTTGACTGAATATGTTTATGCAGCGATTCAGCCATCGGGGGGCTGATGAAATGGAAGACTTGGGGATCGGATCCAGTGATACATCGGGTACAAGGGCCATCATAGTCCTTGTCTCATATCATCATAGGAACACCGAGAAGATCGCCAAGGTCTTGGCCGAGGTGCTCAATGCTGACATCATCGCACCGCAATTTGTCAGGATCGACGAGCTTGAGGAGTGTGATCTCATCGGCTTTGGTTCCGGGATCTACGATGGTAAGAACCATCGATCCCTGCTCGACCTTGCCGACAGCCTGCCTCCAACATCCGGCAAGAAAGCGTTCATTTTTTCCACCAATGGCGCTCCAGCCTCGTTTTACAGCTCCGATCGATCCGTTCGACAAGATGAATATCGCAAGATGATCGACAAGGACCACCTGCCGCTGAGGGATAAGTTGCGGTCAAAGGGCTATGAGGTGATCGATGAATTCTCTTGTCCCGGCTTCAACACCAATAGTTTCCTGAGGCTGTTCGGAGGGATCAACAAGGGCAGGCCCGATGGCGAGGACCTCAAGGGGGCGGAAGAGTTCGCCAGGAAGTTGAAGAGCAAGCTATAATCGATCTCCGTTCGGACGATGGCGCCGATAAACCATAATATGCGGCGAACCGTGGAATAATCGGAGAAGGCCCACGTCAGGGTTCAATTCCGCGAGGCTGGCTTCGCAGGGGAACAAGCGAACGCCATATCACGCGGAGCGGCGAGTTGATGAAGATGATGAGAGGATCAATATGAGCTGGGATACACTTCCCGCCGGTACGAGGGAGAACTATGACAGGCAGAGGGAGAACAGCAAGAGGATGTTCGTGGGCGGGGACCATGATGAGGTACCCATAGTCCCTCTGGTGGGATCCTACGCGGCCACCGATCACGGCCGCTCAATAAATAAATATTATACCGAACAGGAGAATGCGATCGCCTGGCAGCTGGACACCGCCCGTAAGTACGGCACCACACCATATCTCAACTGGAATTATTCGGTCTACTGGAACGAGGATTATGGCGGAACCATCAGGATGCCCACCGGCCTCATGGCCGCTCCGGCCATCCTCAATTATCCGGCGGACACGGTGGAGGGGGCGGATAAGCTCGAACCGCTGTCGCCCGAGGAACTGCTCAGGGGCCCGACCATGGAACGTCACATCAAGGGGCTCAGGGCGGTGGAGGCATACTCCGGCAAGGGCTACAAGCCATGGCAGTTCATCTATGAGCCGTTCGCCATCGCATCGTTCTGGGTATCGCCGGAGAACCTGCTGATGTGGGTCATGCAGGAGCCGGACCTCGTGCACAGCATCATGCGAAAAGTAGTGACGCATTGCGTCAATGCCTGCGAGGCGGTGAGCCTGCTCTACCCGGGAAAGCCGTTCAAAACTTCCTGCGCCACTCTGCTTGCCAACAGCTCCACGATGTCGGTCGACCAGTGCAAGGAGTTCGCGACGGACTACATGAAGGACGCGCTGGAGAAGATCATGAAGATCGGAGGCGGTTCCACCGGCGTGTTCTACCACCAGTGCGGTGACCACGCCGACGACTATCATCTGTGCGCGGACATGCCCTTCCCGCCCGGCTCGGTGATGCACGTCGCCTACGACGGCACGAAGCCATTTGACCTTCTAAAGGTGGCCAAGGTCTATGGGGACAAGTGCTGCCTGATGGGCAACACCGACACCATCCTCGCGTATACCGGCACGCCCGAGCAGGTCTACGACATGGCGTACAAGGACGCTATGCGCTACAAGCGCTTCAAGAATGGCTTCATAGCCAGCATGGCCTGCGAATGCCCTCCCATGATGTCTTCGGCGAACTTCCAGGCGTTCGTACAGGGCTCCAAGGACGGCGGCAAGATGAAGGAGTGAGCGCGAGCTCACTCTCTTTTCCATATCCCATAACTTTTGCACTTTTAGTGCTGGATGGTAACGTTCAAGGCCAATGGTCTCGGACGTCGAGGTCACGGGGCACATCGATCCTCAAGGCCTCGACTTCGTGGTGGAATCGAAGGGCAACCGACTCGTCGATAACGGCGGCAGGAGGCAGGTGCGCAGGTACCTAGACCGTCATCGGAACGCCTTCGAGGAGGTCGAATAGAGAACAGATCATCATTACAATCACGAGATCGTGGCGAGATCAAGGACGGTCTCGTGGTCAAGGCCGTGTTCCTGAAGTGGCGCCTTGAGGACAAGGCGATCTCGCTCATTGCCAATGCGCTGGACATGAGCGCGGATGAGGTGGTATGTTCAAACGTAGATGGGGCATCGAGGTTTACTATCGAGACTGCTTCGAGCCTAGGGCGTGGGCGAGTACTAGGTCTGGTCGACCGACGTTCGATCTCTACTTTTTCAGGCAAACCCGGCCCATGTCCTCCTAAAAGGCATTGCGGCCAGTCATTTTTCCTATCACATCTTTTGAGATGCCATGTGCGAAGCGCTGAAGCACTTCGTTGCGGTTCGATCGTTCAAGCGTTCGGCATAGCGCAGGTGAAACTGTAAAGGCCTTGGTAGAAGTTGGAAGAAAGGGGGTAGAGACAAAGGAAAGAGAAAAGTGCGGGATCGGACAAGATTCGTTCAAAAGCTCCCAACGGTCTTTTGCCCCTCATGGGACGCTTTCGGCCCTTCTCGCCGCAAAAGGCCAACCACTGCTTACTCCGTTTTGTTCAACGACATTCTTCTTCGCCGGTAGTACCACATGATCAGCACCAGCCCAACAGCCACCAGAACGACCACGGTGAAGAGGTTGAAATTGCCGCTGATGCTGCTCCAGTCAGGCCCCAACAAGTAGCCGATGTAGGCGAGGATGAAGCACCACAAGGCCGAGCCCGCGGCGGACAGGGCGATGAACGGCCAGAACCTCATCCTGGCCATTCCCGCAGGGAAGGAGATGTAAGTCCGGACGATAGGCATCAGGCGGGTAAGGAAGATTGCCCAAGCGCCGTACTTGTGGAACCACCGCTCCGCTGCGTCGAGGTGTCCTTCGTTCAGAAAGACATAGCAGCCGTAACGCTTCACCGCCGCCCTACCACCCTTTAGGCCGATCCAGTACGCTGCGATCGAGCCAGCGACACAGCCCAAGGTCCCGGCAGCGGTCACGAGGAAAAGATTCATCATTCCCTCGGAGGCCAGCCACCCACTGGCGGGCATGATCACCTCGCTGGGAATGGGCAACCCGACGCTCTCTAGGGCCATTAGACCAACAATGCCAGGATAGCCAATCTGGGCGATGACTTGAAGAATGAACTGGATGGCCGAATCGATCAGGTTCAATCGACGAAGCCATGCAAGCCAGGATGATATTAAGTTGGTGATTTTCTGCTCTGTAGAAATCCCCCTCACGAGCGCAGCTGCTCGCTCGGCGTTGTGCGCCACGGTGCGAAGTGTCATCTTGTCCGCCTGACCACGCTCGCTGCGAAATGGAACGACCGAAGAGCGTAGCTTGAGCAACGAGTTGACCCTCCCATGCCAGAGCGCGACTTCAATAGCGCGGCGGGTCGAATACGTGCAGCGGGCGGCGCCGCAACAGCCCATGCTGCAGCACTGCTTAGGACTGCACCCGGTACACCAGTATGTATGCCCGCGCCGAGCTCCTGTGAAGCGATAACGTTCTGAGGTAATGGTCCGACGCGCTGCCTAATCACATGTCAGGGCCTATTGGGCGGCATGTGATATTATGGTCTGAACATGCTAAGCGCGGTGAGAGCCTTTTTTACCGGATGGGCTCTACAACGTCCGATGAAGCAGGCCGCACGCTCCCAGGACAATCCGAACTTCATCAAGATGTTCCACGGGCGCCTGGAGATCAACGTCCCGAGGAGCATGTTCCGCGGAGGGACGGCCGAGCTGGTGCCGGATGAGGTGGAGAGGTTCCGCCGCACCCTCAGTTCGAGGTACCCGTGGCTGTCGCGCTACGCCCTCGATGAGATCATCAAGGGCGCTCAGGATGCCATGGCCGATCATATCGAGAGGACCAAGGACCCGGTGCAGAGAGCGCGAGAGCACGTCGCCAAGGGAAGGACGAAGGTCGCGATGAGGCTATTGGAGGACCATCTGGTGAACGAACCGGATGACGCCGACGCCTGGTACCTGGCGGCAGAACTGCTCATGAAGCTTGGTAAGGGCGAGGACGGCTTCCGGGCGATGGCAAGGGCCAGAGAGCTAAGCCGCCGGTGACAGCAGTGCATTGATGGCGTCGGCGACCTCCTGGACGGTGGCGCCCCACGGCACCACGGCCAGATCGCCCTTGATCTGGAAGCCGTCGCGGACGCGGCAGCACTTGACCAGCCTCTTGCGCCCATCGCGCGGCGCCAGCTCCTGGGGACACATCTCCAGTCTGGCGATGTCGCGATGGTACAGCGAACTATGTATGCGTCCGGACAGGTCGCAGCCGACCAGCGTCGCCTCCTCCTTCACGTCAGGCACCTGGTCTAGGTAGTAGGCCTTCTTATCCGACGTCAGCCCGGAGGCCTCGCACGGGAAGATGATCGCCGGCGTGGTGATGGCAGAAGCGATGTCCATCAGGTCAATCTCCTCGTAGCGCGGCACCACCGGGAAATGGACCAGTCCAGAGGCGAGCGCCTTCTCCACCAGGACGGAAAGCTTGGACGGCCTCGGCGGCACCACGTCCAGCACTTCCAGGCGCACGATCTCGTCGGGCATGACGAACGATATGTGGCCGAACAGCCCCTCCACCACCACGGTCCGACCGGGGTGGGCCTCCGCCACCCGCGCCATGGCGGAAGGGTTGATGACGTCTACGGATTCGTCGTTGACGAAGGTGACGTTGTCCGGCAATGCAAGAACGCGATGTCCCGTTATAGGGCGAAAAAGGTCCTTCCCTTCCGCCTTGGTGATCTCCACCACTGCGATGTCGTCGCCGTGTCTCAACACGTAGTGGTCGCAGCGGGTGTACGCTTTCTTTCCATGGACCTCGCGTTCGATGTTCTCCCGGGTCAGCTCGAAATTGACCCTCTTTACCGCCACGTCCTTGCAGTGCCCGGGAAGCATGTTCTCACCAATGAGGGGCCATTATTAAATCTTGTTCAGGCTCTGGATTCCATAATGGTGGAATATTAATAACGGCAACTTATATCTAGGCCTTGCTGAATAAACCTTCGACGCCGGGATGACAGAGCGGCCATGTGGCGGACTGCAGCCCTTCGGGCTCCGGTCCCCTAGGCAGTTATCCGCACACCCGAGTTCAAATCTCGGTCCCGGCCCCATTCTTCTCCTCATGCCATACTCATTCGGCATATCATATCGCTCAGTCCCGCCAGGGCCTGCGCCCCCTTGTTAGTAAGGCGATAAGCATGACCCCGCCCCTCGTTCTCGATGAGGCCGTTCTCCAGCAGCGGCCTCAGATGGAACTGGAGGTGACCGGTCTTAAGGCCGACCGCCCGGCCGATCTCAGAAAAGCTGCTATCCTGCTGCGCCAGCCGCTCCATGATCTCCAGCCTCTTGGGGTGGGCCATCGTGGTGATCACCGAGGCCGCCTGGTGCGGGGCGGGCCGGGCAGTCGTCTCCGGCAGCGGGGCGGGGGTCGGGATGGCCAGCCGCTCGCTTATCGCGTTGAACAGCTCTACCGACGCCCTTGCCTTCCCCAGGACCACCAGTGCGTTCCTGCTGCACGTGGGGTCCTGGCACGGCGAACGATCAGATAGAATGAGGGCCTCCAGCTCATCCAGCTGTTCGATGGCCTGCTCGCGTCGACCTTCCTTCAGCGACTCCGCCGCCTCCATGACCACTGCCGGCAATCTGTCCTTGCAGTCGTCCCGCATGCGGCACTGTGCGCAGGAGACCGGCCTGGCCGCTTCTGGCCGCAGGCGGCTACGCGAGTAGTCCTCCACCGCTTTCACCATCTGTTCGCTGAAGACGAGCTTGATGTCATCGTAGCGGAGCTTCAGCATGGCCTTTCCGAGGTTCTTGATCTCGGCATTGATATCGTCGAGCCAGACTGGCATGTCCTGCGTCATGATAGTATACGCCAATATGATGCAAGTATATTATCGTGGTACATTGTCCATTCGCTCTCCTTTCCGTTCGCCCCGACATGATGGATGCCTCGTTCCCTTCAGCAAAGATAATAGGCACATGGTGCGATTCCGCTCCGGTGAGACAATGCTGTACCAGAACATACTGGAGGCGATCGGGCACACTCCCATGGTGAGGCTGAACAAGCTCGTCGACGAACGCAGCGCCCAGGTCTACGCCAAGTTGGAGTCGTTCAACCCTATGCACTCGGTGAAGGACAGGGTCGCACGTTCCATGGTGGAGGCGGCGGAACGGAGCGGTGAGCTTCGTCCGGGCATGACAGTAGTGGAGCCGACGTCCGGCAATACCGGCATCGGCCTTGCCATGGTGTGTGCGGCCAAGGGATACCGCCTGGTGATCACCATGCCGGAGACGATGAGCATCGAACGCCGCCGCCTGATGGCCGCCTTCGGCGCTGAGATCGTCCTCACCCCCGGCAAGGAAGGCATGATGGGCGCCATTGCCAGGGCGGAGGGGATGGTCAGCTCCGATCCCAATTCTTTCATGCCGCAGCAGTTCAAGAATCCCGCTAACCCGCAGGCGCACTACGTCACCACCGCCGAGGAGATCTTCGCCGACCTGCCGGACCTCGACGCCTTTGTGTCGGCCGTGGGGACCGGCGGCACCATTACCGGGGTCGGCAGGGCGCTTAGGGAGCGGAAATGCAGCGTGGAGCTGGTCGCGGTGGAGCCATCTGCCTCGCCGGTGTTGTCCGGCGGCAAGCCGGGGCCGCATCGCATCCAGGGCATCGGTGCCGGCTTCGTGCCGGACACATGCGACCTATCGCTCATCGATCGCATCCTGCAGGTGGATGATGTCGAGGCAATCAAGCACGCGAGGGATCTGGCCAGGAAGGAGGGGATACTGTGCGGGATATCCTCCGGGGCGGCGCTGTGCGGCGCGTTGAACGTGGCGAAGGAGCTAGGCCCTGACGCCAAGGTGGTGGTGCTGCTGGCCGACACGGGAGAAAGATATCTAAGCACAGACCTGTTCTCGATGGATTGAGATGAGCTGGAAGGAAGACGTCTACACGGTGCTGGAGCGGGACCCCGCCCCCAAGTCGTTCTCCGAAGCTCTGATGTTCAGCCAGGGGCTTCACGCGGTCCTCCTCCATCGCATCTCCCACCGCCTGTACCTCCGCGGCGAGTACAAGATGGCCCGCCTCATCAACTACTGGGCCCGGGTGCTGACCGGCGCGGACGTTCATCCCGGCGCTACATTGGGAAAGGGCGTGTTCATCGACCATGCCACCGGCGTCGTCATCGGGGAGACGGCCATCATCGGCAACAACGTCAGCATCTTCCAGGGCGTCACGCTGGGCGGCGTTTCGACCGCCAAGGAGAAGAGGCATCCCACCATCATGGACAACGTCACCATCGGTGCGCACGCCACGGTGCTGGGCGACATAACCATCGGGGAGAACGTAAAGATCGGCGCCGGTTCCGTCGTCGTAAAGGACGTCCCGCCAAACGTCACGGTGGTCGGCATCCCGGGAAAGGTGGTGCAGAGGAACAAGTGCGAGCGCGACCGCCTGCAGATGGTGCGGCAAGAAAGCCTTCCCGATCCCCTGCTGGAGGCGCTCAACGACATATGCACTTCGCTCGATTCACTTGAACGGAGGATCGACTCGCTGGAAGAGCAGCTCAAGAAACCATAACTACTTCCGCCCGCATTATCGTCCAGAGATCTCGAGGGATACGGTGACACTGCAAATATTCAACACACTGTCCAGGAAGGAAGAGGAGTTCGTGCCGCTCAATGACCGCAAGGTCACCATGTACGTATGCGGCGTCACCGTCTACGATGACATGCACATGGGGCACGCCCGCTCGGCGATCGTGTTCGATATGATCGCCCGTTACCTCCGCTTCCGCGGCTATGACGTGAAGCACGTCACCAACTTCACCGATGTCGACGATAAGATCATCAACCGCGCTGCCGAGAGGGGCATGGACCCCCTTGCGCTGTCGGCAATGTACATCGACCGCTATTTTGAGGACATCGACCGCCTTGGCGTCCAACATGCCGATGCCTACCCCAAGGCATCGGAGAACATCGGCCCCATCATCGCCATGATCCAGAAGATCATCGACAACGGATTTGGGTACAGGAGCGAGGACGGCAGCGTATACTTCTCCGTAGAGAAGGTGAAGGACTACGGCCGCCTGACCGGCCAGAAGCTCGAGGACATGCAGGCCGGCGCGAGGGTCGAGGTCAATGAGATGAAGCACCATCCGTACGACTTCGCGCTGTGGAAGGCCGCCAAGCCAGGAGAGATCTCCTGGGGCTCGCCGTGGGGGAAAGGCCGTCCGGGATGGCACATCGAGTGCTCCGCCATGTGCACTCGCTACCTAGGCGACACGATCGACATCCACGGGGGCGGTAACGACCTCATATTCCCGCACCACGAGGATGAGATCCTGCAGTCGGAGGCGGCCAACGGGAAGCCGCTCTCCTGCTACTGGGTGCATCACGGCATGCTGCAGGTGCAGGGTGCCAAGATGGCCAAGTCGGCAGGCAACTTCTTCTCCGTCCGGGACGTGCTGAAGACCCACACGGGGGAGGAGATACGCTTCTACTTCCTGTCGGCCCACTACCGCGGACCGCAGATATACTCCCCGGCCGCGCTGGAGGAAGCTTCGGCCAGCCTGCGCAGGCTGCACAACACCTACTCCGAGCTGTTGGCTGCGGCATCCTCCGCCAAAGGCACCGAGGATGCCTCCGCCGAGGTGGAGAGGTTCCGCAAGGCGTTCATCGATTCGATGGACCAGGATTTCAATTCGCGTGCCGCCATATCGGCGCTGTTCGAGCTGGTCCGCGAGGTCAACAAGCTGCTGTCAGAGGGCAAGCTGAGCGAAGAGGGAGTGAAGAACGTCATCGGCGCCATGGAGGAGATGGACCAGGTGTTCGGTATCCTTCCGCCGCCGGCCGCACCGGCCGAGGACCGCTCCGGCGAGCTGGTGGAGCTGCTGATCGAGGTGCGGAACGAACTGCGGGCGCGGAAGCAGTACGACCTCGCCGACCGGGTCCGCGACGGCCTCAAGGCTCGCGGCATAGAGATCCAGGACACCGCGGAGGGCGTGAAATGGAAGAGGGCCGCCTGACCGCCTGGAAGAAAGCGGTCCTTCTGACCGGCGGCGCCATCAAGGTGCCGCCGGACTTCCGCCCTCCGTTCCCGCTGTCTCGCTCTACGGCCGGCCCGGGGGCCGGCTCCGTCAGCATGGTGTTCTGCTTCGAAGGCACCCGCGTCAAGAAGTCCATCTCCGCTGAGGGGGGCGATTTCGAACTGGTCAGGGACGGCGAGCGATACCGCATCCTCAAGGACGGCGAGACGTTGATCGACGATGTGAGGTTCCAGCCGACGCTGCATCATGCTCCTGAGCAGGCGTTCTTCAACCTCGCCACCGAGTGCATCTACAAATGCAAGTTCTGCACCTCTCCCCGATTGGACAAGAGGATCACTAAATCCCTCGACGCCGACCGCATCGTCAACATGGCGATCAAGGCGAACGATTCAGGCTCTCTCAAGGCAATAGCGCTGACCTCCGCGGTCGTCTCCACCCCCCAGGAGACGGTGGAGCGCATGATCGAAGTGGTCCGCCGGCTGAGGGAGGCTCTTCCCCACGTACCGATCGGCGTGGAACCGTACGTGGATCGGCTGGAGCAGATCGACGCGCTGCGGGAGGCGGGCGCCGACGAGATCAAGCTGAACATCGAGACCTATGATCGGGAGATATTCTCCAAGGTGTGCGGGGAGCTGGACCTTGACTGGGTGCTGGAAGCCATCTCCCATGCGGTGGGGGTGTTCGGACGCGGCAAGGTGACGTCGAACATAATCTTCGGCATGGGGGAGAGCGACGAGAACCTGCTGGAGGGCGTGGAACTCCTAGCCAAGATGGGATGCATCGCCGTCCTGCGTCCGCTCCGGCTCAACGACATGAACCGCCAGGCCATGGAGGATGTTCTCGGCCCTCTTCCCCCCACCGGTCCGGATAGACTTCTTCATCTGGCAGAGGAGCATAAGAGAATCCTAATGGAGAACGGTCTTGACACCCGCGAGGTAAGGACCATGTGCCCCGAGTGCGGCTGCTGCGACATAGTCCCCTTCCGCGACATCTAAATTTTTAGGCAGGCCAAATTCTTTTATATTGCCGCTCCATCTCCAGCTCGTGAAGATCAGCGAGAACGCCGAGGACTACCTGGCATGCATCTACGATCTCTCCCGCGAAGGGGGTCCGGTCAAGACGTCCGAGATCTCCAACCGGCTCAATCTGTCGCCAGCCAGTGTAACCGAGATGACCCAGAGGCTCGCGTCTGAAGGATATCTCAACTATGAGCGTTATAAGGGCGTCACTCTCACCCCGGAAGGCGCTAGCGTAGCTAAGAAGATCAAGCGCCGGCACCGCCTGCTGGAGCGCTTCCTGGTCGATGTCCTCGGCCGCACTTCTGAGGACAGCCACGAGGAGGCTATGAAGCTGGAGCACAACTTCTCCGACGAATCGGTGGAGAAGCTATCGAGGATGATGAACAATCCCACGGTGTGCCCGGACGGCGACCCCATACCGGCCCCCGAATGTCCTCACGACGAGGAGCAGGAATCGTTCCCCGTCGGCGAGCTGGAGGAGGGCGAGGAAGGCACCATCACACATCTGATATGCAACGATCCGGCGAAGATTCGCCGGCTGATCAGCATGGGATTCGTTCCCGGCAGGACCGTGGTGGTCGAAGATCGCGTTCCCATGGGAGGACCGCTCCTGATCCGGTTGAACGAAATGAGGGTGGCCATCGGCAGGGACTACGCGACGCTGATCCAGGTCGAGAGGTGATCTCCTGAGACTGGTCCTGGCGGGCAACCCCAACGTGGGCAAGTCGGTACTGTTCACCCGCATCACCGGGATTGGGGTCATATCGGCCAACTACCCCGGGACCACTGTGGAGTTCGAGGAGGGGGTGGTGACATATGGCGGCAGGCAGATATCGGTCTTCGATCTGCCAGGGACCTATTCCCTGGCTGGCAGCACGGAGGACGAGAAGGTCGCCACCGGGCTGCTGTTCGAGAAGAGGCCCGACTGCGTCATCGCGGTGGTGGACGCCACCAGGCTGGAACAGAACCTGGTCCTGGTGCTGCAGCTCATCGAGCTGGGGTACAAGGTCATCGTGGCCCTGAACTTCATGGACCAGGCGCGCAAGAGGTACTCTCTGGACGTCGAACGCCTGTCCGGCATCCTGGGGGTGCCGATCGTTCCCACCGTGGCCACGACCGGCGAGGGAGTGGACCGGCTGATGCAGAATGTCGTCTCCGGCAGGATCCAGCGCTCTCCGTACGTCACCAGGTACGACAGCCACATAGAGGCGTTCCTGGAGGACATGGCGAACGACCGGGTCGCCACCGAGAAAGGCTTCCCGATCCGCGGCGCCCTGATCAAGCTGCTGGAGGGGAACGACCTCTTCGTCGAACAGTTCCCAGCGACGATACGGGGCACCGCCGACAGCTATCGAGAGGATTTCCGCGAGGAGCACGGCGAGGACGTGGAGGTGCACATCTCCCGCGACCGCTACGGCGAGGCGGGAAGGATCGCGTCCCAGGTGGTTGGGAAGCTGGAAAGGCAGCTCACGCTCCGGGACCGCATATCCGAGCTCACTCTTCGGCCCGCCACCGGGATACCGATCCTGTTGGCGGTGCTGGCCGGCATCTTTCTGGCAGTGGTGGTGGTAGGGGGAGCGCTGGAGACCGTCCTGTTGGACGGCTACGCGCTCCTGGTCGGCGACTTCTTCGAACAGCTGGCCCAGTTCATCGGGGGGACGGTCGGGGAGATCATCGCGGTGGGCGTGGACATATCGATCCAGGCCATCCTGGCGATCGTGGTGCCGTATATCCTGGTATTCTATCTGCTCCTCGGCCTGCTGGAGGACTCAGGCTACCTTCCAAGGGTGGTCATGCTGCTGGACGGCATCATGGTGAAGCTCGGTCTGCACGGCCGCACCATCATTCCCATGATCGTAGGGACTGGCTGCAACGTCCCGGCGATACTGTCCACCCGGACCCTGGAGTCGCGGAGGCAGCGCCTGATACTCGCGACGATCATCGTGATGGTCGTTCCATGCTCCGCGCAGACCGTCATCATAATAGGCACGGTAGGCACGTACTCAGGCATCCTGTGGGCCGCGCTCATATACCTCATACTGTTTGCCCTCATCCTGTTGCTCGGCCGGGTGCTCCACAAGGTGCTCAAGGCAGAGCCTCCCAGCCTGGCCATCGAGATCCCTGAGCTCAGCAGGCCGTCGATGCGCAACGTGCTGATGAAGACATGGATGAGGGTCAAGGACTTCTTCATCATAGCCTTCCCTCTCCTCCTGGTCGGCAGTCTGCTGCTCGAGACGCTGATGGCATTCGATATATTGGGCGCGTTGGTGGAACCGCTCGCTCCGATCACCGAAGGTCTGCTGGGCCTTCCGCCGGTCATCATCGTGGCGCTCGTCTTCGGGGTGCTGCGCAAGGAGATGGCGCTCCAGATCCTGTTCGTCATATTCGCTCTCGGCGCCGGCGGGGACCTCAGTACCGTCCTGACGCCGCAGCAGCTGTTCGTGTTCGCGTTGGTGATGGCGACCTACATGCCCTGCCTGGGCGTTCTCGCCGCGTTGCTGAAGGAGTTCGGCATCAGGTCCTCGGTGATCATCTCTGTGGCATCCATCACACTCGCGCTGGCCCTGGGCACCATCGCCAACTATTCGTTCCAGCTGATCGGCCTTCTGGGAGCAGGATAAACGACATATACTGGCCGCTCCGACAATCCCACGAGGCTGTCACATGGACATCGTAAGGCGATTGAAGGAGGAGCATGAAGAGCTGCAGGCGGCTTTCACCAACCTTATGAGCTCAGAGATCGACGACCCCGAGGCCTATGGCCGAAGTTTCGTAGACCTCATGATCGCGCTGGAAAGTCATGAGAGAGCGGAGGAGCAGACCATCTACGCCCAGTTGGGGAGCGACCTCGACATCCGCCCCATCGCGCTGCAGTCGATGGAGGAGCACCGCATCGCCCGCTTGCTGATGCGCGAACTGGCCGACGTGGAGATAACCGAGGAGGTATGGATCCCGAAGCTGGTGGTGGCCAACAACATAGTGTCGCTGCACATTCAGATCGAGGAGGGAAACGTGTTCGCCATCATCGAGCAGCTGTTCGATGAGGACATGCGCGAGAAACTGGACCGTGATTTTGAGATGGTCCATCGGTCCACTGTGCTACAGCTGCGCTCATGAGGCGTTCTCGCTGCTCCCAGAATGCGCCGACGGCCCGGACCTCAGCTTCCCATGTTCTGCCAGCGGCAGCTCGATGACGAACTTCGCCCCCTTGGTGTGATCGCCTGGTACGCGGTCCTCCACTTTGACATGGCCGCCGTGGTCCTCCACCAGCGACCTCATTAGTAGAAGACCAAGACCGTGCCCCGTCCTCCTGCCCATGTCCCGCAGCCGGCGCTCGGTGATCTTTTGTTTGAGGGCGTCATCGATGCCCCTTCCATCATCCTCAATCGAGACGACCACCTTGTCATCGACGATCCTGCCCTTGATCCATATCCTTACCTTATCAGGATTGTGAGAGATGGCATTGCTCAGCAGGTTGACGAACACCTCCTTCAGCAGGCCGGTGGATTCGACTATCAGGCCTTCCTCGCATTCGTTCTCGATGCGGACCTCGCGGTCAGCAGGCACCGGAAAGCCGGAGGCGATCTCCGACAGCAGCGCGCAAATGTCCCTCTTCTCCCGCGCCTCCTCGCCGGCCCGCTGCACCTGCTGGATGGTCGCTATGAGCTCATGGCAATCATTCAGCGCGCCCACCGACCGGTCCAGTTGAAGGATGGTCCGTTCGTCCAGCACGGCCTGCTTGCGGATGAGCTGCAGGTATCCCGACGTCACAGAGATTAGATTGTTGATGTCGTGGGTGAGTACATTGAGGTATAGCTCCGCCCTCTCCTTGTCGATGCTGGCGCGCTTCTCCAGCTCTTTCTGGACGGTGATGTCCTGGGTGATCTCGACCGCCCCCAAGATCTCCCCGTCGGCGTATCTGACTGGTGCCGCGGATAGCACGATGGACCTCCTGCTGCCATCGAACCGGATGATGTCGACCACCTCTCCCACCGAGGTATCGCCGTGCAGGACCGCTCTTGAGAGCCCCCACTCCTCGGGGCGCACCCGGCTCCCGCTTTCTGGCTTGAAAGCAACGAACTGATCATAATCAAAGAGGTCGCTCGCGACCACGGGGCCGCCCCAGATGTCGGCGGCCCGCTCGTTGGTCTCCACGAACCCGCCCAGGGCGTCTGTTATTATTACGCCCACCGGGAGGCTGTCCAACGTCGCCCGGAGCCTGGCCCTCTCCCCCTCCAGTCCTTTGGCGTTCCTTCTCTCCTCGGTGACATCGAGAAAGGTCGCCACCCTTGAGGGCCTGCTGCGGTATACGATCTCTCTTCCCCTGACCTCGGTGAGCCTTATCGTCCCATCCCGGTCGAGGAGCGAGACCTCGTAGGGCTCGGGCCGCTTCTCCGACACCTGCTTGACGATAGCCTCTCGGCTATCCTCGCAGGCCAGGTCCAGGATGCTGGTGCCTACCAGTTGTTCCGGGGGGATGCCGACCAGTTCTCCGAAGGCGCGGTTGCACTCGAGTATCACGAAGTCGGAATGGATGATCACTCCCTCGAACGATGCCTCTGACAGCGCCCTGTACTTCTGCTCGTTCTGCACGGCAACCCGTTCATCCCTTTCCCGTTGGGAGATCGGCCGCGCGGTCGCGCACAGCACGTCGCGCCCGCCGAAGCGGACGCGGTCGCAGCTGACGTCCACGTAGACGACCTCTCCGGAGGCCAGTCTATGTCGGTCAAGGGACCGCCCCTCCTTGGCGCCCGCGCTCTCTTCCCGTTGGCCGACCGCGATCTGCTCCAGCCTCATGGCGGAGAGCGCCACCCTGGAATGACCATATGCCTCGGCGGCGGCGAGATTTGCATCCACGATCCGGGAGGTTGAGGGGTCGATCATGAACATGGGGCATGATGATCTCAAGAACATGCCCTCAAGGTCGGACCGATCAGCATCAGTGGCAGCGTTCGCACTGCCCACGATCGCCACGTTGCCGCCATCTAGGTGAATGACCTCATATGCCATGGAGCCGTAGCTCACGTTGCGGGGCAGCGTCGCTTCTCCAGATACAATGGCATCGTTCAGCAGCAGGGCAAGAGGATGCTCCATGGTTCGCAGAGCAGCGCCCTCCCTCGCTTCTCTGTCGAGGGCAGCGCAGAATGTGTGGTTCATGTCCACGATCGTTCCGTCATCCCTCACCAGGGCATACTGAACGCCGAGACTGCGCTGCAGCGCTTCTCTTAATGCCTCGGTTCGCTTCGTATACTGTCCTCCCTAATATTCTCTGGAGGTGGATAATTCTAGGCGTTAATATGAATTACGGTCCCTTGATAATTATTATAGAATAATAGTTCTGGCGGCCATTTGGCATGGCCGCCAGTTCAGTTGTGAGCGAAGAACGCGCGGACCTCTGGGACCAGCGATTCTATCCTGGCGAAACCGAAGCGCTCGAACTGCACCACCCTTCCCTCCTGCTTCGGCGGCATCGGCTCGGCCACGCCCTTCCGTGAGCTGCCGTCGGGAAGGAACACTTCGGCAGGGGCCGACGTAGGGGGCGCCCAGTGGGCGATCTTCCATCCCTCCTTCAGCACCGCGATGTCATTGCCAGCATACACGGCCTTCTCACCATCCCATCGCAGGTTGCATAGGTCCTTCAGCCGCACTGTGCCTCGCTGCTTGAACCCCTCCAGGTCATCAGCGGTCATGTATACGCTGAGCGGCGCAGAGAGAGAGTGGTCCCTGCACCCGAGGTCCTTGTGGTCCGGATGCAGAGGGCAGTGGGCCTCGATGCTGTCGGTCCCGACGATCTCCACCTTGCGCGGGTCCCACACGAAGAAGAAGCGGTCGGCGGTCTTGTCCACGATCTGCTTGTTGAACGCGTAGAGGTTGTCCCAGGAGAACTCGATGTCGACCTCCTTCATGCCGACATCGATCCAGTAGTTGCGGATCGCCTCGGGCTGGAGACCTCTCCGGGCCATTGCCCTCACCGTGCCCAGCCGGACGTCGTCCCACCCGGAATACTCACCCGAGCGTATGCCGGCCCCGATGGTCGATGTCTTGAGCATGGTGTCCGGAATGGACACCAGACCGTAGTGGAAGTACTGCGGCCTCTTCCAACCGAAGTAGTTGAAGACGTACTCCTGGCGAAGCGTGTTGTTGAGATGGTCCTTTCCCCGTATGACGTGCGTCAGGCCCATCTCGTGATCGTCAACCGCCACCGAGAGGTTCATCATTGGATAGACAGTATAGCGGGTCCCGGTGCGGGGGTGGGGGACCGAATCGACGATCCTCAGGCCGACGAAGTCCCTCACCGCCGGATTGGGGTGGTGAAGGTCGGTCTTTACGACCAGCACCGCCTCGCCGCCGGTCAGGCTGTGGGACAGCATCCTGTCGAACAGCTCATGGGCCTCCTCGGGCGACTGATCGCGATGGGGGCATGCGGCGCTCTGCTCCTTGAACCGGCGCATATCCTCCGGCCTGCACTGGCATACGTATGCCTTGCCCTTGTCGATCAGCTTGCGGGCGACATTGTAGTACAGCTCGAACCGGTCGCTCTGGATGAACGTCTCGTCTATATCGACGCCCAGCCACTTCAGGTCCTCCGGGATCATCCGGTAGGCGTCGGGGTCGATCTTCTCCGGGTTTGTGTCCTCCAGCCGGTCGATGTATCTTCCCTTGTACCGTTTGACGTACTCATCGTTGAGGATCGCCACCCTGGTGTGGCCGAGGTGCAGCGGTCCAGAAGGGCCGGGCGCGACGCGCATCACGACTTTCCCCTCTTCGGCCAGGGGGAGGTCTGGAAGAACATGCTTGCGCTCGCACTTGGTCTTCTTCAACAGGTCGGGGTCGATGTCCTCTGCCATCCGGCAGATGTCGTCGAACGGGAGGCCGGCCAGCTCGCGGCACGCCTCCTCCGCCGCTGCCGAGACTTCCCTTGCCCGGGAGCGCAGCTCGGGCATCTCGGCCATGGCCTTCCCCATGACCGCCTTGGGATTGGCCTTCCCCTCGTGGAGGGCGGCGTTCTGCAGCGCGTACTTTCTCACGACATCTTTGAGCTCGGCGGACATCCAGTGGCCATCAGCCCTCGCGCTTTTGTATCTTTCGTTAGTCTCCATCCGTGCTCGGCCATCGACCAAAGGGCCGTGGCCAGGACAACGGATTAATACGGACCCTCTCATTATCGGGCATGGCCCTCAGGAACCGCCTAGCCGAGATGAACGACGCCATCATCGTGGACCGCCCGGTCAGCGCTGACCTGGAGGCTTCAAGGCTTCTTGCTCAGAACAACGCCGCCCCGATGATATTCAACGACATCAATGGCATGCGTGCGGCCGGCAACGTATGGTCGACCAGGGAGCGCATCTGCGCCGCCCTCGGGATTCGCAGGGAAGAACTGATGACCAAGATGCTCGAGGCGGTCTCCTCGCCCTCGGACCCGGAACTGGTGGACAGCGCTCCGTTCATGGAGGACGTCCGGGAGGACTTCGACCTGACCACCATGCCCATCGTCAAGTACTATCCTGGCGATGCCGGACGGTACGTCACCTCGGCGGTGGCGGTGGCGGAGCAGGACGGCAAGGCCAACCTATCGTTCCACCGCATGCTTCTCCTCGACGGGAAGAGCTTCGCCTTGCGTTTGGTACCAAGGCATCTATACACCATGTGGAAGAACGCCCAGGCCCGGGGGGAGGACCTCCCGGTGGCATTCTGCATGGGCCTATGCCCCCCGGTGTTGCTGGCCGCCGCCACCTCTACCGACTTCGGCACCGACGAGATGCGCATCGCATCCTCTCTGAAGGAGCGGACCATCGGCGGGCCGATGAGCGTCTACCAACTTCCCTCGGGGCTCAAGGTCCCGGCGCAGGCCGAGGTGGTGTTTGAAGGAAGGATCACCTCGCGCATGGTGGACGAGGGGCCGTTCGTGGACATAACCGGAACGTACGATGTCGTCCGGCCGGGCCCGGTGTTCGAGGTCGATCGCCTGTACATGCGGCGGGATCCCATATTCCAGCTGCTGTTCCCCGGCGGGCTGGAGCACTTCCTCCTGATGGGGCTGCCGCGGGAGCCGATCATCTACCGCACCGTCAATCAGGTCGTTCCCAGGGTGCATGGCGTCCGCCTTACCGAGGGGGGCTGCTGCTGGCTCCACGGAGTGGTGTCGATCACCAAGAACAAGGAGGGCGACGGGATGAACGCGGCGCTCGCCGCACTGACCGGCCACCCATCCATGAAGCAGGTCATAGTGGTGGACAAGGATATCGACATCTATGACGATCGGCAGGTGGAGTGGGCCGTGGCGACGAGGTTCCAGGCATCCAGGTCTCTGACTGTCATCAACAATGCTGCCGGCTCGTCGCTGGACCCCAGCGCTGAAGGGACCACCTCCAAGGTGGCGATAGACGCAACGCTGCCGGTGGGCGCGAAAGGCTTCGAAAAGGCAAAGCTGTGAAGGGCTCGACGGCATCGATAATTGCAGCCACCGTCAAGTTAGTGAACGGTTGAGTCCATCTATCGGAGGGTGAGGAGATGGCCAGGATGAGCGAGAGCGGACCGGCGAGAAGTGAAGGGGGAACGCCCAGTACGGCCATCCACGATCGGCCCTGGTTCCCTTACGCCATGTTCGTCGTCCTCCTGACCCTCCTGGCCTTCACATCCCTGTTCGATTTCCTTCTTGCCCATAGCATCGCCGAGGTGTTCGGAGTGGCCGCCTCGCTCACCATCGCCGCCGTGGTCCTGAACAGCCGGGGCACCATCGAGAACAACTATCTCCGCATCCTCGGCGTCTCGTACCTGTTCACAGCGGTGATCGAGATGCTCCATATGCTTGCCTATCGGGGCATCGGGATATTCCCAGACAGCTCCGATCTGCCGACCCAGCTGTGGTTGGCCTTCCGCAGCATCCAGGCGGTGACGCTGGTGGTCGCCCCCCTGGCGATAGGGCGGAAGCTGGCGTGGACCACCATCATAACCGGATATGCTTTGGTCACCTCGGCCGTCCTGGCAGCCATCTTTCTGAGTCTCTTCCCATCCGCCTACGTGGAACCGACCGGTCTCACCCCGTTCAAGATCCACAGCGAGTACCTGATCATAGGCCTCGCCGCTTTGGGCGGAATTCTGCTGTTCATGAGGCGCTCCTGGTTCGATCACCGGATCCACCACCTGCTGATGGCGGCGGTGGCCATGTTCATACTTGCTGAGCTGATGTTCACCCTATACGGCAGTGTGTACTCGGCCATCAACACGCTGGGCCACCTCTTCATGCTGGCGGAGTACTTTCTGGTGTTCATGGCGATCGTCCACACCGGCATCGGTGAGCCGACCCGCCTGCTGTACCGCGAACTGCGCGATCGAGAGCGCCGGTTCCGCGGCCTGGTGGAGAACGCCCGGGACGTGCTCTTCCAGTATCAGATGGTGCCGGAGCGTAAGCTGATCTACATCAGTCCGGTGGTGCAGGACATGGTAGGCTATTCGCCGGAGGAACTCTACCATGATCCTTACCTGATGTCCCGCCAAGCAGGCTCGTCTCAGGGTTCGGCTATCGATGCGATCCTGTCCACCGATACCGAGCGCAGCCTTAACACGGTTCAGGTCATTCGCCGGGACGGGGAGCCCATCTGGATGCAGGTCAGCACGGCTGTGATCCGCGATGAACAGGGTCAGCCGGTCATGATCGCTGGCATCTCTCGAGACGTCACCGAGACCGTTCATGCCTTCGAACAGCTACGCCTGGCCCAGCACAAGCTACAACTTCTCGGAAGCCTGACCAACCATGACCTGCGCAACCACATCACTACCGCCGCGGGATATCTGGAACTGGCGGGGAGGTCCCGGGACGAAGCCAAGAGGTCGGAGCATTTGGCCAAGAGCCGCGCGTCCTTGATGGACATGAACGCCCTGTTGGACTCGACCAAGCGATATTATGACCTGGGGCAGGTCCCCCCGGCCTGGCTGGGCCTGAGGGATACGGTCTTCCAAGCGCTCTCATCATTGGACATGGAGGGCCTCGATGTCCAGGTCGACCTTCTGGACGTGGAGGTGTATGCGGACGAGATGCTGGTGCAGGTCTTCCACAATCTCGTCCACAATACCGTCAACCACGGTCGCGGGGCCACCACCGTCCGATTCCGCTGCGAGGAAACGGACGAGGGGCTCCACATAATCTACGAGGACGATGGGCCTGGAGTCCCCGTCGAGGACAAGGAAGCGATCTTCGAATGGAAATATGGCTCTCGCCGAGGGCATGGGCTCCATTTCGTCTCCGAAGTACTGGCCGCCACCGGGATGAACATCCGGGAGGCCGGCAAGCCGGGCGAAGGCGCGCTCTTCGTGATCATGGTGCGTCCACGCGGCTACCGGTTCATCAGCAGGTAGCGCTGCACCATTGGGCTGGGCCAGCGTCCCAAGGGATCGCGTCCCCCAGCCGTCGCGGGCTACCTTTTTGTATGCGGTGAACCGAACGTGATGCGATGAGGAGAGGTCACGCAACGGTCGACATCGGGGACAGGGAGAGCATCCTCGCCGGGGACGATCGCCAGAGCATCGAGGAGCATCTCGACGACCTCATCGAACGGATGACGGTGGAAGCACGCAATGAAGCATGGTCGATCGATGACGCCAAGACGCGTACGGTAAGCTGGTACGATCGACTTCATCGGCACTATCACGGCGTCCCGCTCACCAAGGGGCAGGTCGGCGAACTGAACGGCTTCCTTGACGATGCCGCAGCGGACTCGGTGAGAAAGTGGAACGCCCGCCAGCTATCCGCGGAGATGCTATCATTGGACGCTGATATCGATCGTTCCGGACTTTCCGGAACGGAGCAGGAGATGCTCAGGTCGCAGGCGCGCGGCCTCCGTGACGATCTGGAGCGCTCACCCCGGTATCGGCCGGAGCATGACCAGCAGCTCGCATCCATGATGGGGCTGATAAAGAACGCACCGGTGGCGTGGGCCGAGGAACACCTCCTCCGCCTAGAGGCCTACCGAGGCCGGCACAGGTGGTGGCTCTAGGCCGGGGACCAGCGGTCGGGACGGAGGTCGATGGTCTCTTCCCTCCGCTTCCCGACCGACAGTATATCGGCCTTGACGCCCACGCTCTTCTCGATGTAGGCGATGTAATCGCGCATCGCTTCCGGCAAGGCAGTGACGCCCTTGCGGCACAACGCGGCGGTATCCTCGGACCATGAGCCCCAACCTTTTCTCTCCTCGTATATGGGCTTGGCGCGCTCCAGCCTTGATATGCTGGCCGGGAAGTCTTCTACCCTTTCGCCGTCGATATCGTAGGCGACGCACACCTTGATGGGGCCAATTCCGTTCAGGACGTCCAGCTTGGTTATTGCCAGCGAGGTCAGGCCGTTCAGCCGGACGGCGTGCCGTAGGACCACCAGGTCCAGCCAGCCGCACCTTCGTTCCCTTCCGGTGGTGGTGCCGAACTCCTCACCCTGGTGAAGCAGCCTCTTTCCCGTCTCGTCCTTGAGCTCGGTGGGGAACGGACCGGCACCCACCCGAGTGGTGTATGCCTTCACCACACCTACCACTTGTTCCACCATGGACGGGGGAACGCCGGCTCCGCTGCAGATCGCTGCGGACGTACAGTTGGACGATGTGACGTACGGGTAGGTGCCGTTGTCGATGTCCAGCATGGTGCCCTGCGCCCCCTCGAACATGACCTTCCCTCCCGCCTTGATGTGCTCGTAGATCAGCACCGATGTGTCGACGATGTTGTCGCGGTACCTTCTGCCATATTCCAGCAGCGTCGCGGCAAGCCCTTCGCGGTCGATGCCGAGCGGCTGTCCCAATGATTCGGCGAGGCGCTCCTTCATCGGCAATATCGTGTTCAGACGCTCCTTTAGGTACGCCTCGTCCAGCAGGTCGCCCATGCGGATGCCCGAGCGGGCCATCTTGTCCGAGTAGCATGGCCCGATGCCGCGGCCGGTCGTCCCGACCCCCTTGTTGCCGCGGACGCGCTCCTCGGCCCCGTCGAATGCACGGTGATACGGCAGAACGACGTTCGCCCGGTCAGAGATCCGCAGGCCATCGGCGGAGCGGCCGGAGCGCAGAAGACCCTCGATCTCCTTCCCCATGGCCTCGCAGTCGACCACGACCCCGTTGCCGATAACGGACGTTACTCCGGAACGTACCATGCCCGACGGCAGGAGATGGAGCGCTATGACCTCCTCCCCCACCTTGATGGTATGCCCCGCATTGGCGCCGCCCTGGTACCGAACGACCATGTCAGCACCCTCTGCGAGATAGTCCGTAATCTTTCCCTTACCCTCATCGCCCCATTGCGTGCCAATGATCGCTAACGTCGGCAAGAAGACACCGATGACGGTCAGCAGGTCCAGATATTTTAATCATGCCGTATTGTGGCGCCTGCCGCTTCCCTGTACAGTTCCAGAATGTCCTCCAGCGGCAGGTCTGTCTTTATCGCGGTGGGCGAGAAGTGCGTCCTGGAAGCCTGCCCTTTCTCGTTCATGCGCTCCAACAGAGGTGTTAGCCGCGGCGGAGAGGACCCCAGCACCGACGACAGTTCATCGTTGTCGTAGAAGAACGGCGTGTCGATCTCGTCCCTCCACAGCTGGAGGTACTTGCGACATCGGGTCGCGTCGGCGAGATCGTCGCCGGCGCTCATCGACGCGAGCACTTCGGGGTCGTGCAAAGGCCCAAGATACAGCGGTCCCGCCGCGTGGGGCGACCGCTCCGTTCCGATGACGAAGCCGCCGGTGGCGCGGTCATGCTCCACGTATCCCATCTGGGCGAGGCAGCGGTCGGCCGCCGCTCCCCCTTCCTCCATCCTTAGATAGATGCGGAAGTAATGGTCGGCATAGAACGACAAGAGACATCTGGCCCCGCGGTCCTCCTTGGCTGCCTCCCTCATGACGTGACCTATGAGTATTCGCAGACCGGTCTCATGACCGAACGGAGATCGTGCCGACAGGGCGCCGTACCGGCGGTAGCACTTCTTCGGATATGTCCCGGCCAGGGGGGCGGTGTCGGTGGCAGTGACGGCAAGCACCCCACGCCGCTTGACCGCCTGAACTGCCGCAGGCAGGAAATGAACCGGACTGCCGAACGGATCGAGGTCGATGAGGTCGAAGGCCCGCCGGGCCAGTAGGCACCGCAGGTCCTCGTTCGAATCGTGGCATCGGTCCTCCACGCCGTTCAGGACGATGTTCTCCCTGATGTACTCGACCGCCTGCGTGTCGCAATCGTTGGCCGTCACCTCGATGTCGTTGATCTCGGTGGCCCACCTCACTGCCCTGGCCCCGGTGCCGGCCATGGCGTCCAGTGCCGTTCGCACCGGGCAAGCTCGCAGGAACATGATGGAGACGTCGCGGTTGAAGGCCATCTGAGAATTGAAGAACACATGGCCGATGCGCTTCCCTGGCCCCCCTGACGAATGGGTCCCGGGGACCAGGAGGCGGGTGCTTCCCTCCGTGACCTCGACAGAGCCGGGAAGGCTCAAAGAAGCTCTCCCTTCATGAGCTTCATTATCTTGTAAGGCAGCAGGTTGCGATTGATCGGCGTTACTTCCAGAATGCGGACATCATCCCGGCGCCTGATGTCCTGAAGGAGAGGGTTCCTCGATTTCTTGTGCAATGTCAAAAGTAGCGGCTTCTCGACGTCCAATGCCATTTTCACCGTCTCGATGAATGGCGGGGACTCTACCTCCATCCGGCCCACTTCGTCTATTACGATGACATCAGCGTCCTCGATGGCCTTCAGCAGCGCCTTCACGCCTACTGTCTCGAGCGCGGTAAGGTCTACGCCGAACTTGCCTACGTTGAACTTCGATTCGATGTCCACATGTGCGAAGACGCCCTTCTCCTTGCTCTGCCAGTCCACTATGGCGAACCCGGTCCGCTTTCCTCCTTCCATGATGGGTTCGGTGACCATTCCCCCCACCTTGCAGTCTTCGGCCTCCAGCATCTCAATGACCTTCAACAAGGCGTGGGTCTTGCCTGCTCCGGGCAAACCCGTAATGCCTATCTTCATCCCAGTATTCATTATAAGTCACCGTTGCGAACGCGTGGCCCTAGGTATTCCAGGGGAAACGGGTGCCAGCCCGTATGGGCGTCCTTTGTTAATTATCTTTTCTAGTCGTTTCAATATCGTTTAGCTGCTCAACCGCGTCGATCTCTCAACGAGACGCCCGCGCGCGGAACAGAACTACGGCGGCGTCCGCGTCGGAAAGGGCGAGGAGGTCGTCGAGCGGCATGACTCCGGCAAGCTCGCTCGCATGCAACGCCTCCATGCTGTCGTAGCCTGACAGTTCCAGGCCCCTCCGGAGATAGAAGATGGTCCTGAACCCGTCCATGAACCTGTTGAACCGGGCAGCATCGAACTCATCCCCCCAGCCGATCTCCTCCCTCGCCGACTGGTCCAGGCGGACAAGGGCGCTGGTGGCGTGCTTGGTGGCGGTGCAGCGGCAGGTGGTCATGACGTTACCATGGACGGAGGCGACATAATCCCCTCGTTCTTGGCGCCTGCGAGGAAAGCGTCCCTCCGATGCAGCATCAGAGCTGTTCGATCCTTTCCACGTACATCAGCGGATACTTAATCTCCTCGATGTACCTCATCCGGCCTATGGCCCTTACGTCCTCTATCTTGATGGCGACGGTGGCGTCAACCATCTCGCCGGTCAGGGACTGATAATCATACTCGTTCCTCTTCTTGCGCAGACTTTCTCTACGGATCCGTACGGACACGGACTCGACGAAAGGCTGCACCATGACGCCGTTCTCAATGGCCCTCTCCAGACTCTCTGCGTTCGAAGCGCTGACAGGGGCGCCGATGAACTGATGATATATCGCGGCCAGCTTGACCCCTGCCTCGAACACGGCCCTCTCCCTGATGGTGCATTGGAAGAACGAGGCCGCCTTATCCTTACGTGTACTGTCCATGCAAGAAGCCTCGGCGAAGGATGGGGAACGGGATATTAAAGGCTGACCCAGGGACAGGGTCGAAGGCACGATCCCATCGCGATGTTTGCATCGGCCGCGGCCATCTTGATGCCGCTCCCTAGAACGGGTTTTACCAATCATTACTATAACGCCGCCAACGAACGGGCGAAGAATGGATGATAAGATGAATGTCATGGCGATCAACGATGGCCTGAGGAAGACTGGCAACACGGCTCAGGTGCTGGAGGGCGCGTCGGAATCGGGTGCCGAGACCGAGCCGGTGAACCTGTGATATCTAAACTTCAACGGATGCATCAGCTGCTTCGCCTGCAAGCTCAAGGACGGCCCTAGCTAGGCCGGTGCGCGATGACCGTTCCCGGCCCTCGATCGCATCGTCAATGCCAACATCATGGTCCTTGGCCCCCCGTCTACTTCGGCAACGTCAGCGGGGATATGCGCTCGTTCATCGAACGGCTGCTGTTCCCTTTCAACGCATACGAGACACATCGTTCGGCCTGTTCCCCAGAATCAGGACGGGACTGGTATGCACGATGAACCTGAACGAGAAGCAGGCCCTTGTCGCCGGCTACGACCGATGTTGGTTGGATACGAGCGACTGATCTGCTGATCCTCGGCCCGACCGGGTCGGTGATCGCCTATGATGCGCAGCAGTTCGATGACTACTTCATGTATATGTCCTCGATTTCGACCCCCGGCTCAAGGCCGAGCGGCGGTGGAAGAAGTTCCCCGAGGACCTTTGGAGCGTAAACGATCTGGGAAAGAGGCTGGCCTTGCCCGTTCATGGCTGAACACATGTTCGCGAGGCCTCGTCGGGGCGTTCTGGAGCGCCCGCCTGGCATCACCTCGTAGGGCTCGACCAACGTTCCATTCCACGGCCGTGGCGTAGAAGACCGGCACGCCGCCGCCTCTTGGCGTAGAGCATCCGTTTCGCAACATCCAGATGGCGCGCCATCTAAAACCTATTTATATGGATTCTCATATCTCAATGTCCGATGCAGCCTCAAGAGAGGATAGCAGAGCTGAAAAAAGAGAGGAACGCAGTCATCCTCGCTCATAACTATCAGCTTCCCGAAATCCAGGAGATCGCCGACTTCGTAGGCGACTCGCTTGGACTGGCCATGCAAGCTTCCAAGGCGGAGGCGGACGTCATCGTTTTCTGCGGGGTCGATTTCATGGCCGAGAGCGCCAAGATACTCAATCCTGGGAAGATCGTTCTCCATCCAGAGGCCAAGGCCTGCTGCCCCATGGCCGCGATGTGCGACCCTTCAGGGGTCAGGATGCTGAAGAAGGACTTCCCCCGCGCCGATGTGGTCGCGTATGTCAACACCTCGGCGGAGTGCAAGGCCGAGGCTGACGTGTGCTGCACCTCGTCCAACGCCGTGAAGGTCGTCAACTCTCTGGAGTCCGACCTCGTCATATTCATCCCGGACGAGAACCTGGCAAACTATGTGCAGAGGTTCACCGATAAGAACATCATTCCCTGGCCGGGCTACTGCCCTACCCACGAATCGATCACACTGGAAAAGATCGAGAAGCTCAAGAGCGAGCACCCCCAGGCCTTGGTGGTGGTTCATCCCGAATGCCGCCCCGACGTGATCGACATCGCCGATGCGGTGCGTTCCACCGAGGGGATGCTCAACTATGTCAGGGAATCCGCCAAGACCGAGTTCATCATCGGCACCGAGAAGGAGATGCTCTACCGCCTGGGGAAGGAGTTCCCGGACAAGCGGTTCTACGAGGTCCCCGGGGCGGTCTGCCCGACGATGAAGCTCATCACCCTCGACAACATCCTTGCCGCGCTGGAATCGATGTCGCCGGAAGTAACCCTGTCCAATGAACTGATGGACAAGGCCCGTGCTCCGCTGGAGCGGATGATGTCAGTGGGCCGCGGCGACTAAGGCCGGCCAATTGCCATCGGTCCCGGGACATCGCTCCTCGGGTCAGAGGAGAAAAGTGTCGAGCGAACCATACAGGAAGTACGACGCGAACAGGATCAGGAATATGCCGCTCGCTGCATACAGCGCCCTGAGCCACTTGCCCTTGAGCAGCCCCCGCCCCCTGTTGATGGAGTACGCCACAAGGCCAAGATAGCCGAAGTCGCATGCTAGGTGGACCGCGGCGAACAGGGGTATCATCCACCATCCGAAGGCGGCGGCCAGGCCGACGAGCGCCGCCCCCACCGTGGCCCACCACAGCAGAAAATAGGGATTGGCGGCGGTCAGCACGATGCCTGACACCAGAGAACCGTGTTTGGAATCCTCTTTCGGAGCGCAATCGTCCTGCAGTCGCAGCATGGAGATGCCGCTGTAAAGAAGGAACGCCCCTCCTATCAGCCCTATGCCTGCCAAAACGTTCTCGTCCTGCAGGAACGCCATCAGGCCGAGGAAGATGGTCAGGATGAGCGGCGCCTCTATGATGGCGTGCCCCATCGAGATCTTCAGGCCCGCGCGGGGATCGTCGAGCCCCCTGGCCACGACGGTCGCGAACAGGGGCCCAGGAGCAACGACGCCCGAGGCCGATATCACGACCACCCATGCCAAGAACATGAAGGGGTCGGAGGGGCCTTCCATGAGACCATCATTTCTCGGCCGGTATATATGCTGAATGCAAAAGCGTATCAGTGGGAGCGCAAATTGTTCTAAGGGCTCAAGAGCTGAACGCCAGACATTGAGCGATAGGCCTCACGAACCCAGACGGAGAAGCGGTCGGAGGCTCCAACGCGCCCTCAGTAGGTATCGTCGCTCACCTATGATCAAACCCCGGAACATTGGGCTCAGACGGCGCACTCCCTCGACATTATGAGCGTGACGGTCGACCTTATGCCGGGAAGGGTCCGGAGCTTCCTGATGATGAGGCCTTCGAGGCCATCCATCGTCTCGGCGGAAAGTTTCACCACCAGGTCGTACGCGCCGTAGACGATGGCCACGTTCTCCACTCCCTGCATGCGGCACAATTCATCCGCTACGCTGTCCTCCTTTCCGACATCGCAGCTCACCAGCACGATAGCGGCGGGCATGTGGGACCATTCGGAACGCCATGTAGATAAGATGAGCGTTGCCGAGCTCAGTTCACTTCCTGGGAAGACTTCCTCTCAGGCACCGCCGACGGCTCCGCCCTCCATAGGGGGGCCGCCGGAGAACGGGGGCGGTCAAGGAAACACTCCTCTCTCAGGGCGATGCGGGTGGCGTCCGCCAGGATCGCGAGTCCGGCGATAAGGGATATCAAAGCAACCCACGCCAGCTCTGCCGGAACGGTGCCATCGTTTATGGTGAACTCCAGAGCCTGGGCGATCATCAGCGGCACGTACATGACGAGTATGCGCAGCAGCACCCGGCGGTCCTCCGCCGCCCATACCACCAGGAACGCGAAGGGGATGACGAAATAGCTCAGCCTGATCATCGGATAGATGGACAGGAACACCACCGTCACCAGCAGGCAGGAGCGCCAGATGTCCAGCTTGTGCTTCCAGCAGTACCAGTATGAGACGAGCAGCGCAGCGATGGTGGCCAGGGCGCCCACCGTTCCGGGGATGACCAGCCCGCCGGCGCTCATCAGCCCTACGGCGGACATCCCGGCGCCTCCATCATTGCTGCCCAGCATGTAGTACGTCGGGAAAAGAAGGAACTCGACCGGGCAGACGATCAGGAAGGGGAGCGCGATGGCCAGCGAGATCAGGACAGCAAGGCCGATGTGGCGGAGCCGCTCCTTCCAGGTGGGCAGCTGGAGCAGCATGGCCGGGAACAGGATGATGGACAGGAACTTGGTCCAGAACCCCACGGTCACCGCGGCCGTCGCGCCCTTGAACCTCTTTCTCAGGAACAAGAGCACTGGCAGGATGAAGAAGAACGCCACGATGGGCTCATCCTGAAGGCCCATGGTAGCGTCGATCACCAAGAAGGGGCACAGCAGGAGGAGGGCGGCGGCGACGAACGCCAGATGGTCGTCCCAGTCTCTCAGCACCAGGTAGGTGCTCAAGGATGACAACAAAGCGAAGAATGAGAACCACAGCTCGTATGCCCACCAGCCCCCCCCGGCCAGCTGGGGAGGTATGAACAGATAGTTGATCAGGGGAGGAGACTCCACCGGGAAGGATCCGAGCGGAACGTCCCGGTAGATCATCCCACCGTTGAGGAGCAATCTCGCCCGCTCCTGGAATATAGATAGGTCGGAAGAGCCGGCGAAGCTCTGATCGATGAACGGGCGGAGAAGAAGCCCGTCGATGGCGATAAGGCCTCCATACACCAGCACCATTATGAGAATGAGTATCAGGACCCTTCGGCGCGGAGACAGGCATCTAAGCGCGACCTCCAGCCTCGACCATCGATCGGCCTTCCCGAATTCCGCTCCAGCTTCCACGCCGTTGCCCCCTATGGCCCGGTCCGGGCGTATCAGCCATGCCGTGACATCGATTTATCGTTTTCTCTATATCGTTTATCTGGATATGAGCTCCTTCGCAGTTATCCCCGCCTCATCCATGCTTGAAAGCTGTATGTCAGGGTGAGCGAAGGAACCGAGGTAGCGGTCCACGGCTTCCAGGATGACCTCGGGGACTATGACCGTGACCTCCACCCCCCGATCTATCAGGTCGTTGTAATCCTGGACGGCATCACGGGTCTTCCAGGAGCGTTCGGTCTCCAGGAACTCGCATCTCACCAGATTGCCGGAGCTGTCGTGATAGTATATGGCGCACCAGTCGTCCATCATCTCTGGACTTGCCACCAGTTCGTCACCGTCCTCCATCATGCTGGCGATCCTTTCCTCTATGGCATGTTGCAGGTCTATCATGGGGCGTCAGGTGTTGAACCTACCCTATAACAACCTTTCGGCGATTATCCTCATCCACAGCCCATCCCGACCGAGGTCAGTTTCGGTCTGGCCACGGACGAAAATATATAGTGGTTAACGACAATTGGGCGCCGTCCGCCACGGCGGCTAGGATGGGAATGAACACGACGGCCTACGGAGAACCCCTGGAGTCGATATCCTTCACGGTGCTGGGAGAGCCATCTCCGGAGGGCAGCACCAGGGCATTCTATATCCCCAAGCTCAATCGGACCGTCACCACTCATCAGAACCAGTCCCAGCTGAATGCCTGGAGGAACCGCGTGGCCACCGAGGCGCAGAACGTCCTGTGCGGGCGTGAATGGACGACCGACCGGGCGTCGGCATACACGGTTGACGTGGACTTCGTTCTGGTCCGACCGCCGTCGATCCCGGTGCACCGCCGCATCCATCCCACTGTCAAGCCAGACATCGACAAGCTGGTCAGAGCCATCAACGATGCCCTGACCGGGATATTGTTCCCTGACGACTGCCAGGTCGTTTCTATCCGGGTGTCGAAGGACTACGAGGGAGGCCGCCGGCCCGGCGCCTACATCCACGTGAGCCGGTATTCGAACGTCAGGGAAAAGGTAAGAAAGTCCTCACGGAAGAGGTCGCCTCCGTCACCTCTGCCAGAGGAGGTCCCCTTCGATCCAAGGGATGACTGATCTCACGCCTTCGTAGCCATTTTCTGCTTGATGTACGAGCCGATCAGCAGCGAGGTGGGGTACAACACTTCCTCCTCCATCTTGGCGTGCTGCTCCAGCATATTGGCGAACCGGATGTGCTCCTCCTTGCCGGCCTTCTCCGCCAATTCATGCAGCTCCTTCAGCGCAGCGGCTATCCTTGCGTGCTCCTCCAGCATGACCGGGATCTCTTCTCTCAAACGGTCGCTCAGCTCAACGATCTTCCCTGGGTCGTCCACCACGCCATCCCCCGACAGCGTCAACGCCCCCAGCTGGGGCAGGGCGAACTCCTCTTCCTTGTGGAAGTGAGGCAGCAGATGGTCGGAAACGACCTTGGCCGCCGCCCCGACCTCGCCCGGTTCTCGTACCGCCTTGTCCAGCATGGAAAGCAGCTCTTTATGCTCGCTCTTCACCGATCTCGGGATCTCCATCACGATTCCTCGCTAACATATCGGTGCGATGGAGTGATAACATCTTGCGTGATGATGAAAATAGGATGGGTGAAGGGGTTTCAGGGGACCAGCCTGACGCGGTCCCTCGGGAACAGAATGGCCTCGCGGATGTTCGGAAGGTCCAACATCTTCTGGATGAGCCTCTCGACCCCCAGCCCCCATCCCCCGTGGGGAGGCATGCCGAACTTGAACGCTTCCAGGTAGAAGTTGAACGCACCGGGGTCCAGCCCCTTCTTCTCCATCCTCGCCACCAGATGATCGTAGCGGTGCTCCCGCTGCCCGCCGGATGAGATCTCCTGCCCCTTATAGTCCAGGTCGAACGAGTACGAGTATGGCGTTCCGTCCTTCTCCATGATGTAGAACGGCTTCGCCTCCTCAGGGTACTCCTCTATCCAGTACATATCGTTGCCCTGGCGTGCCATGATCTCGCCCAGGAGCTTCTCCCCCTCGGTGCCGAGATCTTCGCCCAGAGCGAGCTCCATCCCTTCGGCGTTCACCATCTCCACGGCGTTCTGGTACTCGATGATCGGATACGGCGCCTTGGGGAGAGTGACGTTCGCGCCGAGCAGCTCCAGTTGTGCCTTGCAGCGTTCCATGACCCCGCCGATGACCGCCTGGGTGCATCCTTCGATCATCCTTTGAACGTCCCTCTGCGATTCGATGAAGGCCATCTCCCCGTCGAAGGAGATGAACTCGGAGACGTGTCGGACAGTGTCGGACGGCTCCGCCCGGAATGCCGGGCCGATCTCGAACACGCGGTCCAGGCCGGTGGACATCAGCATCTGCTTGTACAGCTGGGGCGACTGCGCGAGGTAGGCGGTCTGTTCGAAGTAGCGGAGCTCGAAGAGCGTAGCGCCGCCCTCCGCGCCGGAAGCGACCAGCTTTGGCGTGAAGATCTCCACAAACCCATTGTCGACCAGGTACTGATCGATAAGGCTGAGGGCGGTCGACTTTATCTCGAAGACCGCTCTGGTCTCTGGCTTGCGAAGGTCCATGAAGCGGTGGTCGAACCGGGTGTCCGCCTCAACGTTGACCTTGTCGACGACGCCCATCGGCAGCGGCACCGCCGCGGAAGATAGGACTTCCAGCTTGCTCGGGAGCACCTCCACCCCGCTCTTGGCCTGATTGGACGCCTTGGCTATGCCGGTGACGCGGACCACCGATTCGCGGGATAGCGAGGCCATTACGTCCATGATCTCCGGCGTCATCTTCTTCTTCGGAGCGGTCACTTGAACGATCCCGAAGCGGTCGCGAAGCTGCAGAAATGAAATTCCCCCCAGGTTCCTTACGTCCTGGGCCCAGCCCTGGACCACCACCTCGCTGTCGGCATCGGCAGGGGTGAGGCTCCTGGAAGTACGATAGTTTACCTCGCTCATCTGAACACCGGCCGAGGGATGGCCGGAGCGGTATTTAATTGATATCTGTGGCCACACTACCGGAAAGCATTTTAAAAAGGGCCTTGCCTTAATCATCTTCATGACGGTTCGCATCGAGATCGACCAGGAAGGCTGCATCCAATGCGGCGTATGTTACAACGATGAGTGCCCTGAGCTATTCGCAGAGATGGACGACGGCACTTCCGAGATCCAGGAGAAGTACCGCGCCGGGGGGGATTCGGCCAAGGGCGAGGCGCCCGATGGTATGCTGGATTGCGCCAACAAGGCCGCCGATGCCTGTCCGGTGACGGTGATCACGGTAAGCCAGTGAGAAGACCGGTGCGGAGATGGATTGGATCGATGAGGCGCCGATCTCCGCAACTGGTCATATGATCATTAAAAGGTACCAATATTAAAATAAAATAATCGGGTATACCAGATTAGGTTTTACCCGATGATCCATTCCTCTAGGGTCTCTGTACTGATCGGCCTGATGCTACTGATCGGACCAGCTTTTTTGATGGCAGGATGTGTTGAAGCAGAACCGGGATCGATGGGGGACGAGATTGTCAGGACCCCCCACTCGCCCATTCGTGTCTACAATGATACTCAACTTCACGATTTGGGGTTCCCGGGAGAGGGAACGGCCGAGGATCCTTATCGGATCGAGAATCTGAACATCGATTCCTCTGCATACGACATATGGCCCGGACTAATATTGGCTTTCACATCTAAGCACGTCATCGTATCCAACTGTTCGATCTCAAATGCAACGAACGGTTTGATGTTCAATGATGGGGGCAAACCAGCGGACGTATTTGCTAGCCAGGTGTTCGTCTATAAAGCGTCAAATATCATGCTTAGTTCCTGCGTTGTGCAGAGTACATTGAGTGCCGGCGTAGGCGGCATAGGCGTGGTCAGTTCTTCCAACATGTCCGTCTATGACACCGTTATTTCCGACACGAACAATGCTCTGAAGGTAAAATCCGTTACGAACTTCACGTTCTCGAACAATCTAGTACGTTCTGGATTAGATGGGTTATACTTTGAAGGCGGAAATGGTCTCAGAGTCGACAATAATACTGTGAATGGAGCCCTTGGACACGCGGTGTCAGTGGAATCCGTCAATAACGTGAGCATCTGTGACAACACCCTCCTTGATTATTCTGGCGGAAACAGTCTCATATTCGCACCGATAGAAATCAGCAGGTCATCTGACGGTGAGATCAGGCGCAACCTGATTGATGGCTCAGCTCATTCAGGGATAGTACTTTTCGATACTGAAGGATACATCGTCGATGGGAACACCATCACCAACAGCGGGAATTACGGCATCTATCTGGATGAGCCTGCGTTGGGCGGACCTCATGTCATCTCCAACAACACGGTCACCTCGGCCGAGTATGGCATTTGGGCCGAAGGAGACAATACCTCGGTCGAGAACAACGTCATAACGGACATTTCTTGGCTCGGAATATATCTCTCGAATTCGGACGACGGCAGGTGGTGGGCAACACCATAACGAACGCCACGCGCGGGTTTGGCCTGACCGATTGTTATCGCGCCAACATGACGATGAACGTCATCTCGGAGCCCGCTGTGCTCCTGGGAGTTATTCAGGGCAATGCAGAGGGTTCTCGCATCTGGCTCAACGCGTTCTACCATAATAGTCAGTCCGTTATCGACTCTTCTGGTGAGATATCCTGGCATTTCGGCGGCCTGGGCAACTATTGGAGCTTCGTGAATGGGCTCAACAATGCCGACAATGATCGGAACGGCATATGGGACAACCCGGTCAGCATCCTCAGCACAAGCTCAGCGGATGAGTTCCCTCTCACCTCCCCCATCGGGCCACCCAGCAACATGACCGCAATAGATGATGGAAATTATGGTGTGCTCTTCCATTTTGAGAGGCCGCAATGGCTTATCGGAGAGCCGATCACAGACATGTATTTCTACAGATATGACGGCTATGGAGTGATGGGTTGGCCCATCGGCCCGGCAGGGTTGACGCTCCGTGATCAAAGCGTCACACCTGGCATTAACTACACATATGGAGCATATGCAACCAGAGGCTCCGAGCTGGGCGTGGTACGGTCCTTGAACATCACCCTGATCGACTCGACCCTGCCAACGGTGAACGTGAGCAGTCCAAGGGATGGCCAATCGTTCACAGGACTGCCTATCCAGATCAACTGGAACGGCAGTGATGACTTCAAGTTAGGTGTTCATCACTACATGGTGGGCCTCTCCCCGGACTCGTACACTTATGTCGCCGGGAGCACGACGAGCTTTAACATCACCTCCATTCCGGATGGTCAGCATACTTTCGTGGTCGAAGCGTACGACTACTATGGCAACATGGCATATGCCACAGTACGCATCATCGTCGATGCGGTGGGGCCGGAGCTGATCATATCCTCGCCGGAGGAAGAGAGTGCCGTCAGGGGCGAAGCGCTCCTCGGCTGGACGGTCTCCGACAACGGAAGCGCGGTAGCCTTGGTGCAGTACAGGCTGAACGGAGGTCCCTGGATAAATGTCACCGGGAACAGCCTATCGCTGACCGGTCTTGCCGACGGCCCCCACTCCGTAGAGCTGAGGGCCTATGATCTCAATGGCCATAGTACTACCAGGGTCATTCATTTCTTCTCGGACACTGGCAAACCATGGGCGGACATAACATGGCCTGCGAGCAATGAGCTGATCAATGCATCGAGCGTCTGGGTCACCTGGATCAGCGATGACACCATCACAAAGATAGCGACAGCAGAGGTATCTTTGGACGGAGGGGCATACATTTCCGCGGCCTACCTCGACCGGCATCTCTTCAGCAGCCTCTCCGACGGAACCCATGCCGTGTCGGTAAGGGTCACCGATCTGGCAGGCAACTATCATGTCGTCAACATATCCTTTGTTATCGATACCACGCCGCCCTTGCTGTCGATCCTCTTGCCTGGGGAAGGCTCGTCGCACGGCGTTGACGTCAATGTGAGCTGGACGGGCAGCGACATCACTTCGGGCCTTGACAGATACGAGATCAGCATCGATGGCGGCGAATGGCAGCCAAGAGGCAAAGTCGCTTCCATCGAACTGTTCGACCTCGACCTCGGGCAGCATGTGGTCCGGGTCAGAGCATGGGACGTTGCCGGCAATAGCGGAACGGCAGAGCGGATGTTCTATGTCGACCTGGCCGGACCGGTGGTGGAACTGTCCCATGGGAGCACTGTCATCACCAACGACTGGACTTTCCTCGTGGAATGGATCGGCTCTGATGATGCCAGCGGAATCGCGTACTACTTGCTCCGTTACGACGGAGCTGTGGTCTATGGCGGCACCTCCCTGAACTATGAGGTGGACATATCCAACACAGGCGAGCACCTCGTCGAGGTCGTCGCGTATGACCGTGCGGGAAAAAGCGGCTCTGACTCCTTCGTCCTGATCGTCGATCGCTCTGGCCCTCTGGTGAAGATGATCGAACCCGAGCACAACAGTCTGCTCTCCGACGGCAGGGTGGTGGTGTCGTGGACCGGCTCTGACCGCCTCGGAGGGGAGAATGACGGGGTGCATCACTACGAGATCAGCGTCAACGGCGGCCCGTACCGGGATGTTGGGCGCGACACCTCTGCAGAGCTCGAACTCCAGGATGGCAAGCATATCGTCAGGATCAAAGCGTTCGACATGCTCGGCAACGAGCGGATAAGCTTGGTCCGATTCTTCATCGATACCACTGCCCCTGAGGCGAGCATACTCTCCCCAACGGAGGGCGGGTGGTGCAAAGGCACGGTAAACGTCGACGCGCAGGGCACCGACCGGCAGTCCTCAGTGGTCTACCAGTTCAGGCTGGACGGCGGAGATTGGTCCTCCTCTGGAGCCTCCGGAACGATGACGTATCAGTCGCTCTCGGCCGGACGTCACAATGTGGAGGTCATGGTCACCGATGAGGCCGGTCATTCCAATGTTGCCTCGGTGAGCTTCACCGTGGACCTTACCGCCCCGTCGGTGGTCGACAGGATTCCTCAGGGGGAAAGCGTCTCCCCTTATTCAGCCATCAAGGTGACGTTCTCGGAGGCGATGGACCCGGCAAGCCTGCAGTTCGCCCTCACCGGAGTGGAAGGAACCGTTACCATGGTCAGCAATGTCATGGTATTCGCCCCGTCGTCCCCCCTTCTGGAGAACACGGTCTACCGGGCGACGGTGAGCGGGTCGGACCTCGCCGGCAACAAGCTGAGCGAGGCCTGGTCCTTCGCCACTACCTCGGTCAGCCGTGTCAGCGGCACCGTGGTCGGCCCTGACGGGCAGCGGATCTCCGGAGCGACCGTGACCCTGGACAGCGGGGAGACCGCCGTCACCGACGGGGAGGGCCGCTTTTCATTCTGGGCGACGCTGGGTGAGCATAAGGTCAGCGTTTCAATGGATGGTTATGGCAACGGCACCAGCACGATAACCGTCGGAACAGGAGCTGCTGAGGTCGGCGAGATCAAGCTGAGCGAAAAAAGCTCTTCAGTTGCCGGGATCGGGTCGGAGGTGATGGCAGCGGTCGCTGTGGTTGCGATCGCCGTTGTCGCAGCGGGGGTCCTTTTCCTTCGCCGGAAGCCGTGAGAGTCGGTTCCCCGCTCAAACTTTTTCCTCCTTCCCCCTAATAATTCTTTTGCCAAGGAAAATGAGGGCCAGCCTCGCGGGGGTTGCTAAGTATTTATATGGCAAGCATTATTTCCACAACATAGCTCAGGGGAAAATGGAATGTCAGATAGGGTTACTGTATCAGTCATAAAAGCAGACGTAGGATCGGTTGGCGGACACGCCAGGCCTCACCCGCTCATGATGCGGAAGTGCGAGGAGCGGCTTGCCGACGGTCTTGCGGCCGGAACTATCAACGACTATTACGTCACCAGGGTGGGAGATGACATCAATCTGTTCCTGACCCACAACCGCGGTGAGAACAACAAGGACATCCACGGCCTGGCCTGGGAGGCGTTCATGGATGCGACCAAGGTCGCCAAGTCCATGAAGCTCTACGCTGCCGGGCAGGACCTGTTGACCGACGCCTTCTCCGGCAACGTCCGCGGCGCCGGACCGGGAGCGGCGGAGATGGAGTTCAAGGAGCGCGGCGCGGAGCCCATGGTATTCTTCATGGCCGACAAGACCGAGCCGTCCTCATACTCGCTCCCATTGTGCCGGACCTTCATGGACCCGTTCACCACGACTGGCCTGGTCATCGACCCCCGTGCTCACGAGGGCTTCAAGTTCGAGATCGTGGACGTATGCGACTCCAAGAAGGTCGTGATGTCCTCGCCCGATGAGACGTACGACATGCTCACCCTCCTAGGCGATACCACCAGGTATGCGATCAAGAGGATCTGGAGCAAGAGCGACGATATCGGCATAGCGGCCGTCGTCTCGACGGAGAAGCTGAACATCTCCGCCGGCAAGTACGTCGGCAAGGACGATCCGGTCTGCGTGTGCCGGTGCCAGAGCGGCCTCCCCGCCGTCGGCGAAGTACTGCAGCCGTATATGTTCCCCTCCCTGGTGGCCGGATGGATGCGCGGCTCCCACTATGGTGGATGGTACCCTTGCTCGGTCGAGGATTCGGACCCCGTGTTCTTCGACGGGCCGCCCCGCATCGTCGCCCTCGGGATGATGGTCAGCAACGGCAAGTTCCAGGGTCTCGAGGACCCGGGTTCCAAGCCAGGCGTTCACATCCCCGTGGACTACTTCTCGGGAAGCTGCTGGGACGAGGCCCGGAAGGGCGCGGTCAAGGCGTCCATCTACATGCGCCGCCACGGGCCGTTCATGCCCGCCGTGCTGGGGCCGGAGGAGATGGAGTACACCACCCGTCCGTCCGTCCTCTCCAAGCTCAAGGAAAGGATGGAGAAGCTTGACTGATCTCCGCGTTCCTGCGGTCATCATCAACTTCAAGGCCTACTCTGAGGTGGAGGGCGGCAAGGCCCTTCGCCTCGCCCAGGCCTGCCAGGATATCGCGGAGCGAACGGGCGTCAGCATCGCGGTGTGCCCGCCCGCCACCGCCATTGCGCAGATCGCCGGCTCGGTGAACGTTCCGGTGTTCGCGCAGCACGTCGATCCCTGCAAGCCCGGGGCGGCCACCGGACGGTTGACAGCGCACCTGCTCAGGGGCGCGGGCGCCAAGGGCACTTTGATCAACCATTCTGAGCGCCGTCTAAGGCTGGCCGACATCGGAATGGCGGTCGAGACGTGCCGCGCCAACGAGCTTGTGACGGTCGTATGCACCGACACCCCGTCGACATCGGCCGCCGCAGCATCGCTGAAGCCGGACTTCATCGCAGTGGAGCCGCCCGAACTGATCGGCGGCGACATATCGGTGACGGACGCCCAGCCTGAAGTGATCGAACGGACCGTGAACGCGGTCCGCCGGATCGACGATGGCGTCAGGGTGCTGTGCGGCGCCGGCATCAAGACCGGCCAGGATGTAAAGAGGGCCGTGGAGCTGGGCGCCGTTGGCGTTCTCCTTGCTTCAGGCGTCGTCAAGGCCCCCGACCCAGCAAAGGCGCTCGCCGACCTGGTCCAATTTCTTTAAGCGGCCTAACTGTAGCCGCTCTTCTTTTCTTATCCTCATCCAGTGACTGCATGGATGAGAGGCCTGTACCTCCTGGCCGTGTTGGTCCTTCTACTCCCCACCACCCAGTTCGGCCTCTCGTTCCCTTCTGACACGCCAGGGGTACAAACCGTTTTTTCGTTCGAGGAATCGGATGGCCAGGATGTCCTTCTAATTGAGGTGTGCCCCGGTCATCCGTCGGAGCACATCGTCATTGAGAATCGCGGCGCCCTTGCTGTCCTGGACGGTTGGTCCATATCCGACGGCGAGGGAGCCGTCACACTTACGAACATCTCTCTGGCCAACGGCGAACTATTGGCCCTGGCCGTCGACCCTGCGGCTTTCAGCGTATTGCACCCCATGGTCAGATGCATCGACATGTCCTCGTCGGAAGTGGTACGCTCTGGACGTTTCACCTTAGCCGATCAGGGCGACTGCGTGTTGCTGTACGATGCGGGCGGCGTTCTACGGGATAGCCTCTACTTCGGCAAGACCCCTGACCCATTGGAAGGATGGTCCGGCTCGCCGGTGCTGCAGGTCACAAGAGGACATGCTGCCGTCCGTGTCGACGGCGACACCGACACTGCCGCGGACTGGAGGGCGGAGCCGCCGGGAAGGAGCGATGTCGCGACGGCAACGTTCCGTGCCGCCGTCGAGCCGTTCACCGCGCCGGAGGAGGCGAGAGACCGCGTGCTGCGTGAGATATCGCTGGCCTCGTTCTCCTTGAAGGTAGCCGTCTATGAACTGACGGACGGCCCGATAACGTCGGCGATGTGCGAGCGTGCTCGAAGCGGCGTTGACGTCGAGGTGCTGGTGGAGGGGCAGCCGGTGTCCGGCATCGATGAGAGATGCACATCCGCTCTTTCCACCCTCTCGGGCAGCGGTTGCGATGTCAAGCTGCTGTCATCGCAGAACGGTTACAAGCGGTATGACTATCTTCACTGCAAGTACCTCGTTGCCGATGACCGTCGAGTATTGGTCATGTCGGAGAACTGGGCCAATGGCCTGATGCAGAACAGGGGGTGGGGGGCGGTGTGCGACGACCGGCAGCTCGCCCGCCACATGACAACGGTGTTCGACCAGGATTTCACAGGGCCGATCGACGTACGCGAACCGCCCGTCGCGCCGATCTTGGACGTCGGACCGTGGGCGGCGATCAATCTCCCCTATCGCCGCTATGTGGCAGAGGTGGCGCCGATCGTATCGCCCGACAACGCGGAGGAGCAGTATGTCGAACTGCTCCGCACCGCTGACCGTCGACTGCTGGTCCAGGTGTTGTACATTGAGGAGGATTGGATCGCCCAGGAGAGCCTTCTCTCGGAGTTGACATCGGCCGCGGCGCGGGGCGTCCAGGTCCGGGTGCTGCTCGACTCCGCGTGGTCGTCGAAGGAGAACCTCAGGGTAGCGGCGCACCTCAACGAGGCGGCCGATGCAGCAGGATGGGACCTCGAGGCAAAGCTGATCTCCCCATATCATGACCTCGGGATAGTTCACAATAAGGGCATGATCATCGACGACGTCGCCGTCGTATCGTCCCTCAACTGGTGCGATCCCGCTCTGCGTGACAACCGGGAGATCGGCCTGGCCATAACCTCCGAGGAGGTGAGCGACTACTTCGCCGAGGTGTTCTGGACCGACTGGTGCGAGGACCCGTTCCCTCCTTCGCTTGAACTACCATGGTACGACTGCATCGTCGAGGAGAACGTTCCCGTGGTGATCGACGCGTCCAACGCCTCTGACGCTTCCGGCATATCGAGGGTGGAGTTCGACCTCGGCCCCGATGGCATCGTTGATTGGAACGGAACCTCTTGGAGCGTCATGCTGCCGGCCGGGGTGCACGTGGTCAGCGTCACTGCCTACGACGCCTTCAACAACACCGCGGTGAGGAGCTGCACCATCGAGGTCCTGGCATGCTCCGATCATGAGAACGGTTTCCGGGGAGCGGTGCTGTTGGCCGTTCCCGCGGTCGCCGTCCTGGCGATATTGTCATTGAAAAGGATTATTGAGAAGCGGAACCATTGAGGTAAAGGTGTACCTTAGGGGGTTTTCCGGGGCGGATCTCAGCTCGGTCTATGAGCTCGCCTGTCAGACGCTGAGCGAGCGATATGACCCCGGCCTCTTCACCACCGTTTCCTCGTCCTGGCCGGAAGGGTTCCTGGTGGTCAAATCGCAACAGGGCATCAAGGCCTTCCTACTGGGGGCGATGACCTCGCAGATACAGTCCAGGGTCCTCATGCTGGCTGTCAGCGGGGATCTTCGGAGACGGGGCGTGGGGACGATGCTCATGAGCCGGTTCATGGAGGAGAGCTACAAGAAGGGGACCCGCGTGGTCACGCTGGAGGTGCGGAAGAACAATGATGCCGCCCTCAGCTTCTATAACAAACTGGGCTTTCGCCGTGTCGACGTGATAAAGAACTATTACAACGATGGCGAGGACGCATACCAGATGCAGCGGTGGCTGTAGGCTCAGTGGTATGCCTGGTCGTCCCGCATGTGCTCGTTCCAGAAGTAATATGGCGACTTCTCCTTCTGCGCTGAAGAGATATCGGTGCCCAGGCCTCGCATGTACGAGCCGTAGCGTTCCTTGATCTGCTCCTCCACCGGGCGGCTGCGGCGTATCGCTGCGTCGACATGCTTCTCGTCGATGATCGCATCTGACATGCTGACGGCCAGATCGCCGGCCGAACGCACAAGCCCGCCCAGCTCTCGAAGCCGCAGCGTGAGGGCGCCGTCGCGGCCGTCCAGGACCTTAGCGCGATGCTTTGCCTCTCTTATTATCGCTTCTACCGCTGCTAGGTTGGCATGCGGTATGCGGCCGTCGGTCGCGATCTCCTGCGCTACGAACTGTGCCAGGAGGGCGCGGTTCGCTTCGGAGTCGGTCATGGTCGTTTCTACCAGTATCTCGTAGCCGTCCCCGCTGATGCGCGAACGGAGCGGCGAGAGGATCTGTTCGAGGTCCTGGATATTGCATGCGGCCACTAGTATGAAGTCCGCCGGAACGCCGTCCACGCGGACCGAGGCGCCGGCCGATTGCGGGTTCCGTCCAGCGATAGGGAACCGGCGCTCCTGCATGGCCGTTAGAATGAATCGCTGGGTCGCTCCGAGATGAGATATCTCGTCGAGGAACAGAACGCCCTGATGGGCCTCATGTATGGCGCCGGGAACGACTCGGTCGTACGGCGGCGTGCCCAGCTGTCCGTGCCCGCCGAACGGGTCGTGCCTGACGTCGCCCAGCAGCTCAGTTTCTGAGGCTCCGGTCGACAGGACGAACGGATTGCGCTCCAGCGGCACGATGACCTTGCGCGGGCTCAACTTTTCAAGCTCCCTCCGGCGCTCCAGGGCCTTCTGGTCGAGCACGCGGATCTTGTCGCCGCTGCGCTCGAACACCACCACCTCCTCCTTGTCGAATCTCTTCCGGGTGGTGGTTACTTTCTCCTTCCCGGTGGAGAAGGGGGCCGCCGCTCCCATGGACTCCATCAATCCCCCGAGGATGTCCCCGAAGGGATTGCCGGCCTGGGAGCCGCCGCTGACCTTGGCCTTCTCGCAGCTGGGGCAGATCCGCTCCGTCGGCGAGGAGTAGGCGCCGCAGTTGCTGCAGCGGTAGCCGAGCCGCTCGGCCACATTGGCCGGCGCGGCGTCAGGTTCTATTAGCTCCCCCTCGGCGGAACCTTTCGACTCCCTCTCACGGAGGATCTCCGCCTCGCCCCTTACCTCCACCAGCGGCCGCTCCGGGTTCTCGGGATTGTGCACCACCCGGACCTCTTCTGTCGGGCGGGGGAGGTGAAGGGCGAGGGCCTGCGCGATCATCGACTTGCCCGTTCCCGGAGGGCCGACCAGCAGAAGATGTCTCCTCTGCCTGGCAGCGATCCGGGCCAGCTCTACCGCTTCTTCCTGCCCGATGACCCGCTTCAACGGGTCTCCCGGGATCAGGATGTCGGCGGTGGTGGAGAGACCGCGCAGGTCGGTCTCCTTGGACAGGTCGATCTTTTCACTCATTGCTTTACTCTCACTCGCTCAGGTCTTCCTTGGACCAGACCTCAACCGCGGCGGGCTGCTTGGCGATGGTGCCCATCTTGGTGCCCACGATCGTGGAGATCTTCTTGTCCGCGGCGATGTCGAGGATGCGCTGGGTTACGATGCCGTCGAACACCACGGCGGCCACGCCGGCAGCGTCGGCCTTGAGGCTGTTGACCAGCTCGCGCACCGGGACCTCCCTGATGACCTCCATGTCGGCCCCCAGGATCTTGGCCTTGGACGTCGAGCCCAGCTCGTTGATGAGCGTCCTAAGCTTCATCTGGGTCTCGGACAGGCGCTTGGACGGGGCCTCCTCGAACGGTTCTGGCTCCTGGACCGGCTCGGCCTCGAATGCCGCAGGTGCAGGCTCTCGTTCCCTGACCTCGCGGGGCTCCTTCTCGTACCTGCCGCGGGGCTCCCTCTTCTCGCGGGGCTCACGGTGGGGCTTCTCCGGCCTTTCCGGCCTTTCCACCACTTTCTCTGCCTTCTCGGCCCTCTCGGGCCTTTCAGGCTTCTCCGCATGGCGTTCCGGCCTCTCCGGCTCCGCTTCCGTGCGCTCCTTGCCCTCGGCGGTCAGGCCGTACATCTCCATGTACTGCTCGCCCGGGATCTTGTTGCGCAGGCACTTCATGATCTGCTTCTGGGTGAGCTCCTCGACCTCCATGCCGCGAGGGGCCCGGGCAACGAAGTCCACCTCGGCCAGCTGGAACAGCTCGCGAAGGATGAGCTCGCCGCCGCGGTCGCCGTCGACGAAGGCCGTGATGACCCTCTCCTTGGACAGGTCAGCGATGGTGCGCGGGATGTTGGTGCCCTCGACCGCGATGGCGTTCTTGATGCCCGACTTGAGCAGGTTGAGAACGTCGGAGCGACCCTCCACGATTATGATGGCGTCGCTGTCCTGGACATTGGGGCCGGCGGGCAGGTGGTCCTTGCCGTAGTGCATGATCTCCTCGACCTGCACCGACTGCCTCACGCTTTCAGTAAGGTCGATGCCGGAGGTCTTGGACTGCTTTATCAGCTCGGTAAGAAGGTCCCTGGCCCTGTCGATGATCTTCTGCCTCTTGGAGACGCGGACGTCCTCGATGCTCACGATGCTGATCTTGGCCTTGCACGGACCGACGCGGTCGATGGTCTCCAGCGCGGAGGCAAGGATGACCGTCTCGACCTGGTCGAGGCTTGACGGGATGAGGACCTCACCATCTGACTTCCCCTGCTTGGAGCTGACCTCGACCTCGATGCGGCCGATGCGGCCGCTCTTCTGAAGGTCCCTGAGGTCCAGTTCGTCGCCGAGGAGGCCCTCGGTCTGACCGAATATCGCACCGACCACATCAGGCTTCTCGACGATACCATCGGCCTGAAGCCTTGCCTTGATCATGTACTTGGTGGTGCTGGGATCGATGTTCATATTGTATACCTCTTCATGTTGTCATGAAACGGCAGTCCCAGAGCCGGGATGGCAGGTGCACTGTCACTATGTTCGGTCGGAGCCCAGCAGCCTGCTGTGCTCGACCCGCGACTGTTGTCGGGTTAAACCTCCCGTTAGTAAACGGGATGTGATGGTGAGAGTGAACATGAAATCAGTCTAGGAATAAACCGTTTCGGCCCAATAGGGTGAAATGATAGTTAAATACCTTTCGTTAAGGGAACACCGATGGCCAAGCCCTGGTGCTTATATCGTAATCGCGGCCGAAAACATCATCCGCCCGACGCCACGCGGACCGCCCTTATGACGTCCCCGTCTCCCAGGGGCTCGTCGATGGGTATAGGGACATTTTTCCGGAGAATGAGGTAGGAATCGGGCCGGAGGCACAGGACCTCCAGCGCCTCCAGGGGGGAAGACGCCTCGACCTCCTTGCTATCTTTGTCGATCATAACGGTGATCATAGCGCTGCCTCTCGCCCCGAACGTCAAGGCGCATCCTCCCGATACGAATGTGATAGATTAACGTTGCCTTGCATCGAGGCAAGTGGACCATGGTGGGCATGGCCCGGAAAATCCTTTTATATGGGCGCGCCTCTGCCATCCTCGGGCCGAGGTAGTCTAGTCCGGTAAGGCGGTGGTCTCGAATGGATCGAGATCTCCGAGTTAACCACTGGCGGTTACGCCTCGGGAGTTCAAATCTCTCCCTCGGCGCCATATTTCTCCCATCGCCGCTCATGGCCCCATGGGGCCGTACTTGATCACGCCCTTGCCCATCACCCTGTCCTGCAGCCGGTTGGCGAACTCCTCCATGTCGGCCTGGAAGGACGCTCCGAAACGTTCCTCCATGAACTTCTGCGATTCCTCGTACATGGGCATGTCCTTCTCGGGGTCGAGGACCCGATTGAACTCCGGGAACACGTTGTTCTCTTCCTCCAGGATATGTTTTCGCATGTGAGCGACCACGCCGTTGACGTTATCCCGCAAAATGTCCAAGTCCCAATCCTCCAGCCCTTTCCCTATGGCATCGGCGTACGCCTTGGCCTGACGATGCTCCGTCACCAGTTCGTCGACCTGCTCCTTGAGGCGCTTCTCGCTCGCCGGGGCGGCGGGGAAGAGGAACCTCTCCTCCTTGCCGTGGTGGTATTGGTCCATGAACCTCTGCAGGAAGTCGGCCGCATCCGGGAGTGCGTCCCGATTCTGCTCCCAGGTGTCATTCTCGGCAATGTCGCTCATAACGTCCAGCACCTGGCGCAGGATGCCGTGGTCGTATGATAGGAGGGTGGTGAAGATCTGCATGATGCTTAGTCGCTCTCCCGCATACTTATCGGTTTCCGGCGGTGGTATGTCAGGCATGAGGGATGGGATGCAGGACGATGTCCCCTTCGACATCCTCCAGCTCCCGCACCGTGCGGCCGTCTGGACCGATCTCCGATACCCTCACCCGTACGCAGGAAGCGGGGCGGTCCTTAAGGAAGTCGCACAGCATCCTTTCCATGAACGCTCGCACCTCTAACACCTGCTCGTCGCTTTCAGCCCGGAAGTTGAGGGAGATGTTGTACAGCGGCACCGTATCACCATGACATTCGCTGAGCGCCGGTTATTTAGTACCGCGCACCTGCCGCCGCTTGGTTCAGTGTTCCGCCTTTCGGCCGAGCGCTTCGGACATGCTCCCCGAGCGGAAGCCCTGGAGGTCCACCGCGACATAGACGAATCCGATGCGCTTCAACCTTTCCACGACGGTCGCTCGCATATCGACGATGGCAGCGAAATCTTCCGGCGGCACCTCTATGCGCGCCATCGTCCCATGGTGCCGGACCCTGACGCTTCGCACCCCAAGCTCTTTCAGAACCTTCTCCGCCTCTCCGACCATCTGGAGCGCGTCCGGCGTGATCTCCTGGTCGAACGGGATCCTGGTAGCGAGGCATGGACCGGACGGCCGGTCGGCCGACGGCACCGATAGCTGCCTGGCGAAAGCCCGCACCTCTTCCTTTCCCAGGCCCGCCTCCTGCAACGGCGAACGGATCCCGAGCTCGGCCAGTGCCCGACGGCCTGGCCGGTCCTCGCTCATGTCGTCGACGTGCGTTCCGTCGATCACGTTCTCGATGCCTCTCTCACGCGCGGCGGCGGCGATCGCTTCGAAGACCATCCTCTTGCATCGATAACACCGGTCGGTCCGGTTATGCCGGAACGCTGCATCAGCCAGAGGGTCGGCGCGGACGATGAGCGCCTCCACGCCCATGGAGCGTGCGGCAAGCACCGCTTCATCCTCCTCTCCCGGGGCGGTGAGCGGGGACACGTTCATGATGGCTATCACGTTATCGCCCAGCACTTCCTTGGAGATCCGGAGCAGCAGGGCGCTGTCCACCCCGCCGGAGTAGGCGACCGCCACCCTGTCCATCGGCCGGAGCAGCGCCCGCAGGCGGTCCAGCTTGCATTCGCTCACGCATCGCCATGAGCGGTCGCGATAATATCGTTTGCTCATCGGCGACCTGTTGGATGAGGTGAGCAACTCGTCCGAGGTCGTATCAGACTAGGGCGCACCGCCAAGTTGGAAAATGACATGACGCGGCTGTCATCGGACCCGGCAATGAAGAGGGCCGGCCCGACCGAATGAACGGTACGTTAGGCCACAACGAAAAAATAACCCCATCCGCCTACGCCACGGCAATGAGCGTCAGGGACATCCTGGAAAAGCACCGGAAGGGAGAGATCGACGCCTCTGAGGCGGAGAGGCTGCTACGCTTGGACTATGTCCGGAAGATCGGCGAGCACACTCTCTTCGATACCCGCCGGGCCGAGAGGAAGGGCGTTCCTGAGATCATCTATGGGGAGAGCAAGAGCGCCGATACCGTGGTTGACATCATCGAAGGCGCGTTAGCTGACAAGGAGGTATTGCTGGTATCGCGATCATCTCCACAGCAGTTCGAGGCGGTTCGGTCCCGGGTGCCCGAGGCGCGATACGAGGAAAGAGCAAGGATGATCGTCGTGGACCGCCGGAAGGAACACGATGTGATCGGTCTCATCGGAGTCCTGACCGCCGGAAGCTCCGACGTCGCCGCGGCCGAAGAAGCGAGAGTGGTGGCCGAATCCATGGGCTGCCGGGTGCTGACCGCCTACGACGTGGGCATCGCTGCCTTCCACCGCTTCATCGAGCCGCTGCACCGGATGCTGGAAGAAGGCGTCGATGCTCTGATCGTCGTCGCCGGCATGGAGGGCGCCCTCGCCTCGGTGGTGTCATCGCTCGCCGACGTCCCGGTCATCGGCGTCCCCACCTCGGTCGGCTACGGCGTCGGAGAGGGCGGAAGGGCGGCCTTGTCGTCAATGCTGCAGTCCTGCTCCCCTGGCCTCGTGGCGGTCAACATCGACAATGGGGTAGGGGCGGGCATCACAGCTGCGCTCATAAGTTTAAGATGCAGGCGTTCTCAACATTAGGGCGGTCATATGGCGGTGACGATTGGAAGGGCGGACAACAGGAAGGCGGCCGACCTGTTCTACGATCTGGCTCTGGCCATGGAGCTCCAGGGGGAACGCTGGAGGGCCAACAGCTACCTCCGGGCGGCCAAGAGCATCGAGGAGCTGACCGAGAACCTCCGGTCCGTGAGCGAGAGAGGCGAGCTGCGTCGCATCGAAGGCGTTGGGGAAAGCATCGAGGCCAAGGTGGAAGAGTTTCTCCGCACCGGACGGATCGATGCGCTGGACAAGGTCCGCGGCCTGCTGCCGGAGGACCTTGAGCTGCTGAGAAGCATACCCTCCCTGGGGACCAGGCGGCTGGCCGATCTGGACCTGCTGCTTGGAATACGTTCCGTCGACGACCTGCTGAAGGCCATCTACGAAGGTCGCCTGTCCGAGATGCCCGACTTCGGAGATGAGGTGGAAAGCCGTACGCAGGATTATCTGACCTGGCGAAGGGAGGAGGCCGCCGAGGTGCCCTCCCCCTACGCGCTGCGTTCGGCCCAACGGATCATCGATTTCCTTCGTCCCTCCCCCGGCCTGGACCGTCTGGAGCTGACCGGCCCTCTGCGCCGCAGGGTCCCGACGGTGGCCAACATAATGCTGCTGTTCTCCGCTTCCGGTCCCGAGGACGTCATAGCGAGGTTCGGTCTTTGCCCTGAAGTGACGGAGCTGCTCGTGGTCGATAGGGAGCAGGCGCTCGGACGGACGGCATCGGGAGCGGTGTGCATGCTTCGTCATGTCGACCAGAGCACCTTCGGCCTCGAACTGCTGAAGACCACCGGGCCGGAGCCCTATGTGAGGGGGATCGAGCAACGCATCAGGGAGAAGGGCGTTCGGTTCGGCGCGCACAGGGGGGTTGCGGCCGATACTGAGAAGAAGGTCTTTGAGGCGCTACAGCTCCCCCCGCTGCGTCCGGAGACGAGAGGGGTCCCGGAATGCGATAGGGTCACGGCAGAGCAACTTATCGGAGACCTGCATGTCCGATGCGCCTCCTATGATGGCGGCATGAGAGTGCTGGAGATGGCCGCCGCCGCCAAGGACCTCGGTCACGAGTATGTGTGCTTCTGCGATCGCCTCGGAGGCCGAAGGATGGACCCCGCCGCCCTGGAGCAGCGGAATGCCCTCATCGACGAATCGGCCGACCTTCTGGGCATCAAGATATTGAAGGGAGGGGAGGCGGACATCACCCCCGACGGCCGGCTGGATTTCCCGCCTGGGCCGCTCGAAGACCTTGACCTGGTCATCGCCTCGGTCAATACCTCGCTCACCATGGACGAGGGGGAGATGACCGCCCGGGTGACGAAGGCCATGGAGGACCCACTGATGGATGTGTTCGGTCATCCAACCAGCAGAGTGATCGGCCTGCGCGAGCGGGTCCGGGTCGATCTCGAAAAGGTCGCCGCGGCCGCTGCCGAGTCAGGGATCGCGCTGGAGATCAACGCCTATCCGGACCGGATGGACCTTGACGCCGAGACGGTCCGCTCGCTCGATGCCAAACCGCTCTATTCCCTGGGCACCGAAGCCGCATTTCCCAATGAGCTCTCTTACTGGGAGTGGGCGGCCGGCGCTGCGGAGCAGGCATGCCTGCCCCCGTCCCGCGTTCTGAACGCCATGCCGGCGGAGCGCCTGCAAGGGCGGCGGTGGAGAAGATGAGGTGCATGCAATGAGCATATTCGCCCGTTTGGGCAGAGGGCGCTCGGTGGCCATACGTCCCATGAGGGCGGATGACCTTGAGAGAGTGAGGGAGGTCGGGCAGATCGCATGGTCGGACCTGGCCATGCAGGACATCGGGCGTCGGTTCCGGTACCCGAAGCGTTCGGAGAAGCTGATCGGCTCGTACATGGCCACGGAGCCGGGCGGCTGCCTGGTGGCCGAGCGCGACGGGACGATCGTGGGCTCGGCGTTCTGTCATGTATGGGGGGGCATCGGCTGGATCGGCCCGCTGGAGGTGCTCCCCGACGAACAGAACACCGGCGTCGGCAAGGCGCTCCTCTCGGCCTGCGAACGCCACCTCGAGGAAAGAGGTTGTGAGGTCATCGGCCTGGAGACGATGTCCCACCTGCCCAAGAACCTGCACTTCTACCTATCGTCCGGCTACGCCCCCACCTCGGTGGTACTCATCATGGAGAGGGTGATGCGCGACGATGCCGTTCATCCGCACTTCGTCGAGGAGGTCACCGCCGCCACCCTGCCATCCGTGCTCGATGACATCACCCGCCTCGGCCAGGAGCTGGCGCCATCGCTTGATCATGCGGTCGAGGCAAGGATGGCGGTGGAGCGCCGCATGGGCAGCGTTTTCGTCTCCAGGCGGGACGGCGCGGTGGCCGGGTTCGCCATCCTGCACACCTACCAGAAGGATGAGGAGGCGAGATATTCCTCGATCAAGGTGCTGATCGTCGATCCCGACCGGGACGATCAGAAGGAGGTGTTCGACGCTCTCCTGGACCGGTGCGAGCAGGCCTCCGCGTCGGCGGGAAAGGATCACGTCCTGGCCAGGCTGTCAGCGATGTCGCCGGAACTTTACCAGCACATGCTGTCCCGATCATACTTGCTCAAGGGGGCGAACGTTAGGATGGTCAAGAAAGGGAAATACGAGGAGAGAGGCATATACCACATCACATCTTGGGCAGGATAGTCCAGCCCGGACGCGGAGAGTGCCGGAGCGGGAATGTGGATGACAATATCGTCAGAGCGGTGATCAACTGAGAATTGCGATCGCAGGAGCGGGAATGTCGGGTGCATACATGCACCGGCTGTTGAAAGAAGAGGGGATGCAGGCCGATGTGTACGACGTCGACCGCCATACCCGATGCGGGATCCATTCCTGCGCGTGGGGCGCTACTCCCACCTCCGAGGTGAGGCGCCTCATATCCAGATTCCTCGAACCGTCCGACTATGAGATGCAGCGGTTCGACAGTATCAACATCGAAGGCCTCGATATTCCCGCCGACCTCCTGACCATCGACAAGCCCCGCCTCGTCAACGACCTGCTGGACGGGGCGGAGGTCCGCCTGCAGCCGTTCGATCCGAACGAGTATGACCGCGTGATCGACGCCACCGGGGTGGCCCGCGCCTTCCTCGGCCCGGCCTCCGGGCCGCAGTTCATCGCCCCCTGCAGCCAGTTTCGAGTGCGGACGGAGGAAAGGCTCGGAATGTCCATCAAGATCTCCTCGCTGGGCTACGAGTGGTGCTTTCCCCTGGGCAATAACGAATACCACCTGGGCTTCGGGAACCTGAAGGCGGATGCCTCGGATTTCAAACCGTCGGCCACCGCGGCGATGGAGAACGGGACGGTGATGTGTCGCTGCCAATCCAAGGTGCGGTTATCATCCCCGCATGCCACCCAGCCGTTCGTGAACGGAAACGTGGTGGGCGTCGGTGAGAGCATTGGCGTGGTAGCGCCGCTGGCGGCCGACGGCATCGTGTACGCGATGCAGACCGGCGAGATGCTCTTGGACCGGTGGGACGAGCCCCAACGCTATGCCGCCGACATCCTGAAGACGTTCGACTGGATGGGGAAGGAGAGGCAGGGGCTGAACCGCCTGTTTGCCGGCAAGATGCCCGCTATCGGCGAACTTAGGGCGTTCCTGCACCACACCCGCACCGCCGGCCTCACTCTCAACCTCAGACAGGCGATGTTCTTCTTCCGAAGGATGCTTGAGAGCTGAGCCGACCCAGGAGGTACACTGCTTTTACTATCGCCCACGGGGGCGACTGGATCGATGACCTCGGGGCATCTCACCGGCCTCTCATCACGATTTTACCATCGTTGATGGCCGAGACGATGGCAAAGGAGACCAGCGCCACCGTAGCGATCGCAACCATCGACCAGCCCAACCACTTGAGCGTTTCATCGATTTTCAGGAGAACGATCATAGAGACTGAAGGAGCATCCCGAGCGATCCGACGGCCTTTGATGTAAGAGGGATTCGTACATCTCCCTCTCTTCCTTGGCCATTATGCTCAGACCTGACGGGGGGTCCCCCGGTTCCTAGCGGCCACTGCCGGGATTTGGATGAACAAGACGATCATTAGGGCGTTAATGATCGATACGAGCATCTGACCCCTACAGCGCCTCCATCAATGATCCACGGCTACATAGCTCATCCATCTCATGGACGGGGCCATTGACTGATGGGTTAACAATAACTTACTTAACCGTTCGACTGGAAATCTTTCAGGCGGGACGTCGTGAACATCGCATCGCTCATGGACTTCGCCAGGTTCAAGCCCCTGGCGGCATGGAGCCTCAGCTCAGCCGTTCTAGGGGCGTCGATGGCGTTCTTCCTCTCGGACGGGCACATCGCCGAACCGTGGCCGATGACCGCCGCCGTGGCATGCATCGTGCTGATGCAGTACGTCTCCCACCCCCTCAACGACATCACCGATCGGGAGGCTGACTCCTTGGAGGCGATGACCGCCACCGGCCGGAGGAAGCCGCTGGTGGACGGTTCTGCCACCGTGAGCGAGGCCAGGGCGCTGAGCATGGTCATCGTGGCGACGATATTGGTCATCATGGCAGGCCTCATCGTCTTCCGCCCGGTGCTGCTCGCTCCCGCCGCCTACGGCATGTTCGCCGTGATGGGCTACAGTCATCCAGGTCTGCGCCTCTCGTACCGCCCTCTGACCGAACTGTATCTTGGTGTACCGGTCAATATGATCGCAGTGCTGGTGATCGCGTTCATCGGTTCGGGGACCGTCAGCTTTCTGTCGGTGGCAGTGGCCGCGGCGTTTGGGTTCGCCGCGAGCTCACTCTTCGTGAGCATGATGAGCATGGACTATCCCTCCGACAGCCTGAACGGAAAGGAGACCACGGTGGTCCGTTACCCGCGCTCGCACTGGTGCGCCCTGTTCCCCGCCATAGGTCTTGGTGCCTTCATCATCTCACTGCCGTTCGCGGCCGCACTCATGAGCAGTGCGGCGCTGCTAGGATACACAGTGCTGTCGGTCACTGTCTTCCTCGCGCTGATGGCCTATGGAAGAAAGGCCGACCACTTGAGGTTCGCGCATCTCGACGGCCGGGTCGACGGTATGGAATCTCGGTCGAACGACCTGCGGCTGAAACAGCTGTACACTTCGGTCCTTTACGCCGCGGGACTGAGCGTCATATTCCTTAATATGGGGGTCTGAGATGGCCGCGGGGCCTGTACCGTCGGTCCAACTGCTCGTCGAGCACGACGGAGCGTTCAGCAATTATCTCGGATCGGCTCGGGGCGACATCGATGATCGTATCAGACTAGCGCTGCACGGCAGAGCGATGCCCCATGAGGTGGAAGGTCATATCATGCGAGGGAAGCGGCTCCGCGGCACTCTGACGCTCCTGGTGCACGACGCCCTTGACGGGAACGATCGATCTGCGGCGCTCGATCTCGCCGCCGCGGTGGAGGTCGCGCATGCAGTATGTCTCATAATCGATGACATGCTGGACGGCGACGCGGAGCGAAGGGGCAAGGCCGCCGTCCATGTCGACCTGGGTGCCATGATGGCAGTGCTGGAGGCGGTGGACCTGTTGTCCTTGCCATACGCTCTGGCCGCTCGTCATGGGCGGAACGCGGTCGAGTCATTGTCTCAGGTGCACCACGCGGTGGTGAGCGGTGCGAAGAGGGAACTGGCCGAGGCGGAAGAGTCGTGGGAGCGCTATCATGCGCTTATCTCCCAGAAGACGGGTGAGCTGTTCGCACTGTCGGCCACATACGGAGCAATGGCGGCGGACGCCGCACCGGACGCGATCGAGGCGGCAAGAACGTACGGCATGAGGTGCGGCACCGTCCTTCAGGTGTTCGACGACATCCTGGACATGGACAATGCGAACGAACCGCGCAGCAGTTCAGGGCCGATGCTGGGCCGCCTGCTGAGGGCCGGCGACGATCATGATGTGATCTCTCGAACCGAACGGCTGGCCGATGACTGCATTGGTGAGGCGAGGAAGTCCGCGGCAATGCTCGCCTCCTTCGCTCCCGGGGCAGTTCCGGAGCTGCGTTCATGCCTGGCCGGCGCGCCGGCGGAGATGGCCCATATGATGGTCCGGTACGGTTGACGGCACATTCGAAGAGCCGGGAGGAAGGGATATATACGCTTGTTCGACTGAGAAAGCGGATGTACGGAACGGGGCAGGGAACCTTCGATGGCCATATCGGCGCGCTTAGTTCAGAGGGCGAACTGCAAGTGCCGAAGGGTTCGCCATGCATCATATGCAAGGGCGCCAGGAACCTGTGCGGCAAGGAGCGCTGCCCCCTCATGGTCAAGTTCTACTCCCGCTCCAGAACTCGCAGGCTGATCGACACCCTCGACCTCGCAGGCATGTCCCCGCCTGGTATCTTCGTCGGCCGCTACGGATACCCTAAGGTGGAAGTGGGGCCGCTGGTGCCTCCTTTCATGGGCGACACCGCCATGATGGACACCCCGGAGCTGTGGGTGGGCAAAAGCATCGACGAGATCGTGGACTTCCGATTCTCCCTGGTCAGGGGCAAGCACCGCATCGATGCGTGCAATTTCGACAAGGGGGGACGCATCGTCGATCTCACCCGCGACCTTGCCCTGTCCACCGATCCGCTGGAGGTGGAGGTCAAGTTCCAGAAGCGTCCCAGCGGGCGCATGGTACTGGATGATGAGGTCCAGCCGTTCGGGCCGTCGGCCTGGCTGAAGGACCTTTCGGTAGGAAATCCGAAGTACGACCAGCGGGTGGAGAAGGCGTTCTACGACACCGACCTGAAATCGACCCAGGCAGTGAGGCAGCTGTATCGCAGCGGGGTCATGATCTCCAAGATCCAGAAGGCGTTCTCGGTGGGCGCCTTCGGCCTCGGAAAGAACCGCAAATTCGTTCCCACCCGTTGGACCATAACGGCAGTGGACGACATCTTGGGAAAGGGGCTTTTGACCGATACCCGGCACAATCCATTGTTGGAAGAATGGAGGGTATACGACTGGTACCAGCTGGATAACCGCTGGAGCATCCTGTTGATGCCGACCTCTTGGCGCTACGAGCTCATCGAGGCGTGGTACCCCAACACCGCCTGGAACCCTATGGGTCGAGAGGTGGAGATAATCAGCGACCATGAGTTCTTCGAGGGCCGCAAGGAGTATGCGCACATCGGCGGCTGCTATTACGCGGCCCGTCTTGCGATAAACGAACTGCTGACCAAGGAAAAGCGCCAGGCCGGCGCCGTCATCTTCAGGGAGGCGCATCCTGGCTACATCATGCCGGTAGGCGTATGGAACGTCAGGGAGAACGTCAGAGCGGCCCTGACCACTGCTCCATCCCGGTTCGAGACCCTACAGCAGGCGCTTGCGCATATATCCGGCCGGATGGAGATCCCCATGGACACCTGGATCGCCAACAGCGGCATCCTGCGCGATTACCTTACCCAGAGAAGGATCGACGATTATGTCTAGCCTTGACTCCTTCCTCCCCGGAGGGCGTTGCCCCCCTCAGAACGTGCAGGTGACGAAGGCCACGGTGGCCCTGCCGCCGTCCCGCCTGCCGGGGTTGGACTTCGCCCTCAATCCTTATGCAGGGTGCGCGCATGACTGCACTTACTGCTATGCTCCGTACATCATGAGGCGGCCGGTAGTGGATTGGGGCCGCAGCATCTCGGCCAAGATGAACCTGCCGCTGCTGCTGGACAAGGAACTGGTCCGCAAGAAGGGAATGATCGGACTGGGCACGGTGACCGACCCTTACCAGCCGGCCGAGGGGACGCTGATGCTGACCCGGCGGTGCCTGGAGATGATCGTGAAGCACCATGCCCGAGCAAGCATACTGACCAAGTCCTCATTGGTGGCGAGGGACGTGGACCTCCTGTCCCGGCTGGAATGCTCCGAGGTCGGCATCACCATCACATCGCACGATGACGAACGGGCCGCCATATTCGAGCCGTGCGCCTCGCCCCCGTCCCTGAGGTTGAATGCGATGCGAACACTCCATGATGCAGGCGTCAACGTCTATGCGTTCCTCGGACCCCTGATCCCGACCATCGCCGACCGCGGCATCGAGGCGCTCGTCGACGCGGTCCAACGCGCCGGGGCGTCCATGATAATGATCGACCGCCTTAACCTCCGTCCGGGAATGAAGGACAGGATGCTGGCACGAATGTTGGAGGTCGATCCCTCATCCGTCGAGGAGCTGAGTGCGCGAATTGAGGACGATGCCCACTATCGCACCATGATCGAGTGCATCCGACGGCTGTGCCGGGAGCGGGGACTGGAATGCAAGGACGCTTTCTGAGAGGCCATCCCTGTGGTCGAGAGGACCGAGTACACTCTGCTCACCGCACTCTCCGTTCGAGGCCATCTCGCATCACTTCGTAATGGGTCCATCCATCCATCCACACACTTTCACTAGAGGGGAAACTACAGCAATGGTTATATAGAAGCGATAAAATATCCTGAGCTCGAAAGGAGGCTCATAATGGCATATTCATTAGGACAAGGCCAACCGATCATTGTGCTCAAAGAGGGCACTGAGAGGACCAAGAACCGCGAGGCCCAGGCGAACAACATCGCTGCTGCCCGTGCCATCGCCGACGCCGTACGCTCGACGTTGGGACCGAAGGGCATGGACAAGATGCTGGTCGACAGCCTGGGAGACGTCGTCATCACCAACGACGGCGTGACCATTCTGAAGGAGATCGATGTTCAGCACCCCGCTGCCAAGATGATCGTTGAGGTCGCCAAGACCCAGGATTCCGAGTGCGGCGACGGCACCACCACTTCTGTGGTGCTGTCCGGTGAACTGCTCAAGAAGGCTGAGCAGCTCATCGAGTCCAACGTCCACCCGACCATCATCGCGAACGGGTACAGGCTCGCCGCGGCCGAGGCCGTGAAGATCCTCGACAGGACCGCTGTCGAGATCAAGGGCGACGAGGGATTGTTCAAGGTCGCCATGACCGCCATGACCGGAAAGTCGGTGGGCGGGGACGGCAAGGCCCTTTCCGAGCTGTCCGTCAAGGCTGCCAAGGCCGTTGCCGAGGAGCGCGACGGAAAGCTGTCCGTCGACGTCGACAACATCAAGGTGGAGAAGAAGACCGGCGGTTCGATCTCTGACACCGAACTGATCAACGGCCTGATCATCGACAAGGAAAAGGTTCACCCCAGGATGCCCCGCACCGTCAACAAGGCCAAGATCGCTATCCTGTCCTCCGCCCTCGAGATCAAGAAGACCGAGGTCGAGGCCAAGATCCAGATCCGCGACCCTGCGTCCATGCAGCGTTTCCTCGATGAGGAAGAGAACACCCTGAAGGGAATGGTCGAGAAGATCAAGGCAGTCGGCGCCAACGTCGTGTTCTGCCAGAAGGGAATGGACGACCTCGTGCAGCACTACCTCGCCAAGGCCGGCATCTATGCCTGCCGCCGCCTCAAGGAGTCGGACATGGAGAAGGTCGCCAAGGCCACCGGCGGCAACGTCGTCGGTAACCTGGATTCCATCACCGAGGCCGACCTGGGATGCGCCGATGTGGTCGAGGAGCGCAAGGTCGGAGAGGAGTGGATGACCTTCATCACCGGCTGTGCGAGCCCCAAGGCCATCAGCATCATCGTTCGCGGCGGCACTGAGCACGTCATCGACGAGGTCGAGCGCGCCCTGCACGACGCCCTGAGGGTCGTCGGAGTCGCTATGGAGGACGGCAAGATCGTTGCTGGCGGAGGAGCCCCCGAGATCGAGATGTCCCTAAAGCTCAACGACTATGCATCCGCCGTGGGTGGCCGCGAGCAGCTGGCCATCAGGGCTTTCGCCGAGGCGCTGGAGGTAATCCCCTGGGCCCTGGCAGAGAACGCTGGTCTCGACCCCATCGACGTGGTCATCCAGCTCAAGAACGCCCACAACGGTGAGAAGAACAGCGCCTACATGGGCCTGGACCTCAACACCGGCAACCCCGTCAACATGCTGGAGCAGGACGTCATTGAGCCCCTGAGGGTGAAGATCCAGGCCATCGAGTCTGCGACCGAGGTCGCCGGAATGGTTCTCAGGATCGACGACGTCATCGCCTCCCGCAAGGCGCCCCCAAGCGCAGGCGGAATGCCCCCAGGAATGGGCGGCATGGGCGGAATGGGCGGCATGCCCGGCATGATGTAAGCCCAAAAGAGCTTCCAAACCCTTTCCAATCCCTTCCTTTTCACTTTTTTCTATTGGTCCAGTGTCTATTATTCTTACTTCTATGTAGAAAGATTATAACGACATTTATTTAATGATAGAACATTGGTCCCTGCATGTATCTCCTTGGAGGGATATGATGAGAAGGATCAATGCACTCTCTGTATTATTGATAGGGGCGATGTTCCTGACTGGTCTCGTCGCGGTGCCGGTGGCCTCCGCTCAGGCGGATGCTCCCGACATCGCTGGTGAGAACGGTTGGGCTGTCGGCCAGACCATCGCTCTGGACTGGACATGGGCTGACATGCCGGCTGATGCCAAGGCGGCAATGCCGATGATCTTGGAAATGCTCCCCGGTTTCTCCGGACTTGAAGTGGGCGAGATGGACCTCAGCCTTGATGCGGCCTTCTACGCAGTGCTCACTGTCGAGGAGGTCAACGCTGACGAGTACGTCATGAACGCAAAGATGGCGGTCAAGCTGGCTGCCGCCGGTGGACTGGACATGTCTGGTGTCATGCCAAAGGTTGGGAACTACAACATCAGCGATGCGGACGGACTCGACTTCATCGGAAATATCGACTTCGAAGCGTTGGACATCCCCACTGAGGATAAGGAGGTCAACCTCGACCTGGCCATGGACTTCGCGTTCATTCTCAGCGGGACCATGACCCTGGAGAAGGACACCTTTGCGATTAAGAACGTGGACCTGACACTCAAAACTGCAGCGGTGCTCAGCTTCGACGCTAAGAATCTCCCAACCATCACGTACGATACGTTCTATGACTGGGGCTCCTGGTCGGCCACGTCCTATGTCTTGTACAACGTCAGCTACGGCAATTATGATGTGGACCTGAAGGCCTCGTTCGATGCCAACCTGAACATTGCGTTCGAGCCTGCTTTGAACATCTATGAGTTCCCGATGAACGTCGGCGATGAATGGGATATCGACTCCAATGTCACCATTACCGGCGGGATGAAAGGATTCTTCGATGCCACTGGCCTGACTCAGGAAATGGAGGATGGGTTGTTCGGTGAGGATGGATTGCTTTCAGAATCGGGATTCACTGAGCTTCCTATAGTCTTCGATGAGCTGGAGCTCGGCGAACTCGTGGTCAAGGACGGAAAGCTTGAGCCGATCAACACCAACTTCAACGCTGTGGTGACCGTCACCGGCGAGGAGAGCCTGAACGTCTTCAGGCTTAGCGCCGAGACAGAAGGGGAGACGGTGGAATACACCTACTCCTCCAACCTGATCGATATATTCGATCCTGCGGCCATCCTTGATATGGGTGACATAGGGGTTGACTTGGATGACCTGGCTGCACTCGGCATAACGGTCGACTACCACGAGGACATCACCCCCGATGAGGCGTCCGCTGAGATCAAGTCGATAGAGAACTACCAGAGCAGCGTGGACAAGAAGGCCCGTGGCATATCGGACCTCCCCATGGGAGCCATAATGGCCGTCGTCGTGATCGCCGCGATCCTGGTCATATGTGCCGTTGCCGTTGTCCTTGTCAGGAGGAAGTAAACCTCTTTTCGAAACCCTTTCAACAACGAGGCTCCTGCCTCCCTTTCCCCTTATTATTCATCAATCCCGCTTCAGGCCTGTCAGTTCATCTAACGCTCACCAGGTACACTTTGAAGCATCGACGCATCATCTCAATTGTAGATGCTCAAGCAGAACGGCCAACCTTGAGTTACGGCTATATTATCCATATGATATGATATTTGTGTGCCTAACCATGATGGCCAGCAGGTTATTGTGGCTGCTCAAAATATGATGAAATGGATAGGAAGATAAATAAAAAGGGAGTAAAGCGATATGCTTTACTATTCACTCTAGCTCGATTTTACCCTTTCTGCCCTTGGTAATGTCAAGGCCAAAGTCGGTCTGCTTGGTGTAGCAGTCTGTCAACTTCAGCTGCGTGCCGATCTCGATGTTCATGTTCTCCGGCAGGTCGACATCCTCATCCCATAGGGTGAGCCGGCAGGTTCCCGTCTCGTCCTCTACGTTGATGTTCCGGACCTGGCCCTCTCCGCCGGTCCTCTTCTGGAACTTCTTGGTGTCGTTGACGCGGGTGACCTTGACCACGATCGATATTTCTTCCTTGTCCCCGAGATCTGCGATCTTCTTGATAGGTGCCATATTGTTTCCTCCTTGTTCCTCTCTGGCCATTCGGAGTAGGACCTCGTCGTTGAGCAGTCCGCCGAACTCCTGGCGAAGCTCTGCCACCTTGGCGTCGGGATCCTCATCCATGTCTTTCCTGACCATGAGCGTCATCTTCTTAAACGCTACTAGAAGGTATTCGGTATATAATTAATGCAATTATAGCATCCTGCATTAACATTAATGCATTACAATTAATCTGAACTTCGACAAGGCTCTTATTCTCCCTCGCCGATTCCCCGCCGGGATGCAACTGAGCACTTACCCCTGGTCATCCAGATGTAACGATTCGGAGGGATTTTCTGCGCGCCGCCATCTATGCGCGTGTGTCCACTGAGGATCAGGCCAGGGAAGGATACAGCATTCCTGCCCAGCTCAAGCGCCTGAACGCATACTGCAAGGCCAAGGGCTGGACAGTCAGCGAGGAGTATGTGGACGACGGCTTCTCCGGAAGGACCATCGACCGTCCAGCATATGCGCGCATGATGGAGCAGAGGGAACAGTGGGATGTCCTACTGGTCCTGAAGATGGACCGTATCCATCGCAACTCACGCAATTTCGCCGCAATGATGGACGACCTGGGCGCGTGGAAGAAGCAGTTCAACTCCATGCAGGAGAAGTTCGACACCACTACCGCCATGGGCCGGTTCGTCATGGATACCATCCAGCGCATAGCGCAGCTGGAGAGCGAGCAGACCGGCGAGCGGGTCAAGGTGGGCATGGTCCAGAAGGCCAAGACCGCCTCCGGCTACCTAGGTTCCGGCGTTCCTTACGGGTACAACATCGTGGATAGCCAGCTCATCATCCAGGAGAATGAGGCTGAGGTCGTGTGCCAGATATATCGGTCCTATATGTGCGGCCGTTCACTGGACGAGATCGCGAAGACGCTCAACGAGAGAGGAACGCCGACCAAGAAGGGGAAAGTGTGGATGAAGCAGACGGTGAGCAGGATACTGCGCAACCCTCTGTACGCCGGCTATGTAGTATGGGACGACATAGTCTTCAACATGGGCCACACCGCCCTGGTCGCTCCGGAGCGGTTCAACATCGTGCAGGGGCTCATGGAGCGCCGCCGCCGCGATCCTCGATGCGCGCCTCCCCACCGGCGGGTGGAGGTGGTGAATGTTTAGAGTAGCCATCTATACCCGCGTCTCCACCGATGATCAGGCCGAAGAGGGCTATTCACTTGATGCCCAGATGGAGAGGCTGGAGGCGTACTGCGAGGCTCAGGGCTGGGAAGTGGTCGCGAAATACATCGATGACGGCTACACCGGCAGATCGACCCGTCGGCCGGGTTACCAGCGCATGATGGAAGAGAGAGATGAATGGGATGCCATCCTCGTGATAAAGATGGACCGCATCCATCGCAACTCCAAGAACTTCATGATAATGATGGAGAACCTGGAGAAGTGGGGGAAGAAGTTCACTTCCATGCAGGAGGAGCTGGACACCTCCTCGGCGATGGGACGTTTCGTCGTCGACATCGTTCAGCGCATAGCGCAGCTGGAGAGCGAGCAGATCGGCGAGAGGACCTATTCGGGCATGGCCGAGAAGGCAGAGTCTGGCGGGATGCTTGGTTTCTATCCTCCCTTTGGCTACTTGGTCGAGGACAATGACCTGGTCATCGTGGACGGTGAGGCCGTGGTCGTCAAGGAGCTCTTCGAGCGTTACTGTGCCGGGGAGAGCATGGCCGCTCTCGCCGCCTCGCTCAACGATCGGGGGCTGAAGACCCGAAGAGGAGAACGATGGACGTTGTACTCTATCCGTCACATTCTTCATAACCCCGCCTACGCTGGCTACCGCCGTTGGGACGGCATCCTGGTCAAGAGCAAGCACCCCTCCGTCATCGATGTCGATCTATTCAATCAGACCCAGATCGCCGCGGCGGAACGAACTCGGAATCCCCGATTCAGGAACGCGAGGACGCTGTCGGGCTGACCTCTATCTTTTTGAATCCCGCGGAGATATAGTTCAGCATATGCCAGATAGATGGGTACTCCCCGATCGGAGCACTGCTCTGAAATGGTGCCAGAAACGAAACGAACACGGGATCAGCTGCATCATAGACATCCTCGGACGATACAACCGCGAAGAATCCGAGGCCAAGATCGCCTATTCTGATTATCTCTCCCTCCTAGAGGACATATCCCGCCTTCGTCTGAATGCATCCATTTCCGTGAAGCCGTCCACTCTGGGGGGTACCCTGCACCGAGAAACTGCCCTGAGGCTTTCAAAGGACCTGTGCGAAGCGGCGGCCAGGCTTAGGGTCCCTTACGAACTGGACATCGAGGGGCAGCGGATGACCGATCTCACCCTGGCGATGGCCGAAGACGGCGCGCGGTCCGGTCTGCCTGTCACCATCGCTTTGCAGGCCTACCTCCGAAGGACGAGCCAGGATATCGACACCATGCTCGATGCCGGCGTCAAGATACGACTGGTCAAGGGAGCGTATACGGGTGACCTTGCCGACTTCGATATGATCTCGGAAGCGTTCAAGGATGCTACCGAGCAGATAATCGGTTGGGATGTTCCATTCTGCATAGGGACTCATGACCCAGACCTCCTGGAATGGGCAGAGAATCGCATCTCTGACCGAGATTTCCTAGAGTTCGCCTTCCTGAAGGGCTTTGCAGAGGAGACCAAGGAAAGGATGGCCATCGAGGGCTGGAAGGTAGCTGAGTACTTGCCATATGGGAAGAACAAAGAAGGGTATGAGACCAGGCGCAGGACGTATCTGGCAACTCTGGCCGAGCTTGGTCGCTCCCCTGCGCCGTGATACCCTTTCAACTTTTTCCACCCCTTTATTTCCTGTAGAGAATTCCAATTTCGAGAATTGTGAAGTCACCGGGGCCTTTCCGCGAGGATATTGCCTTGGCAGGCAATCTCTACCAAAAAATGCTTATCAGGTAGAAAGTTTGTAATAATGATAATAATCCGCTACAAAGCTATATCAGGCTAGAATAGCGTTATATTTACTGATTGCTATTGGAATCAAAGCAATCGCCAATTGAGGAGATCCCGTGTCATCGCAGGCTGCCCTACAAGAGGACTGCCGCCGACCGATAGTCGCGATGACCGCGGCATCGAACGTAGAAAATAGGAGGAAAAACACAATGGCGGAAGAATCGAACGTGCACGTAAAAGTCGCAATGGCGGACGTGATGGCGCTATTCGTAATAGCGTTCTTCACGTTCCTGGTGGGGGGTCTCGGCTTGGGAGTATTTGACCAACCGGCGATCCTAGCCAGCATAGCGGTGCCTGTAGGGATATTGGTCCTTGTCGCGACCATCATCACGTACCTGAACGAAAACGTCCTCGGAACAGCGATCTTCGGACCCCTGGCCGTGTTCTTCCTGGTGTTCCCGTTCATCCCTGCCGACTCTGCCGGGATGCTCGCGCTGGTGTACATCGGGTTAGTGATGTTGATCGACACGGTACTATCTCTGGCACAGCCTGTAAGACTGCTCCCGATCGTCCTATTCATCGCTGCGATCGCCTTCATCGTTACCGGATTATGGTACAACGGCGGAGCGACCGATGCGACCCTCAGGACGGCAGCGGGCGTCCTCTGGATGGTCTTCTCCCTGCTGGGCATGTACCTGGCGACCGGCATCGTTCTGCTGGTCATGAAGGGAAAGCAGGTCGTCCCGATCGGCATCCCCTCTGCCCCGGCGGCCTCCAAGGCCTAAGACCACTGAAGCGGATCTAAACCACAACTAGGAGGCTTCCAGCCTCCTTTCAATTTTCTTCTCTCTACGCATTGCTGCAGCGCTCTTTCCTGAGGAGATATCCGGACCGCCCTGCCTTTTCAAACATGCTGTCGTGCCATGTCCATGATGCGCCGGTCCTCGATCAGATGGAATTATAGCATTATTTGATGCTTATCGACTGATGCATATGAAGGACGGCACGTGGACAAGACCATATCCGCGCTGCGCTCGAAGCGCTGTTTAGGTGAGAATACGATGCGCGATAGTGCATTGGAATGACTCAGGAGATCGGAATAACATCGATCGTTGCTTTGTTTCGAGCGGCCGGAAGCTCACGGATAGTGCATCTGGCGGCAATGGCACGACGAGCTGAGCGAGATGAACACGAACAGCGCGGTCGGCCGCATCTATTTCCGCGCTCGTTGGTGCGCTTTGCTTCTCAAAATAGGACGCTAGGCGTTGAAGTCTGGGCGAGTGCATCCCGCCGCAATCGAGGGGACGTTCAGGCGCTCAAGCGCATGATCTCGACGCTGTCGTCTCGACGCGGACGGGACGATGCACCTAGAGGATGAGCGTAACATCATCACATACGACGCTATGCTGTGAACAAGGCAACACGCTTCGAGAGATCTTTCACCTAACGCTGATGTGGCTCTGACTCGGCTAACATTTTTATCAACGACTCTGAGCCTTCTTCTGAAAGTCTATGTCGCTGAAGGTGATCACTGCACCATCGATGACATTATCGATAGTTCGATAGGGGAGGATTTTGAGCTTAAACCAGTGGCCGTCGTTGGTCTGGATCTCTCTCTCGATGGTGTTCAGGGTATCGAGCACCTTTTCAATTTCGGCGACCAAGTTCTCGTACCTGATCTTTGTAGCTATGTCCTGGATCGGGCGGCCCACATCTCCCGGGAGCAAGTTCATGATCGTTTCCATAAGGGGCGTGTATCTTCGTATCCTGAGATCAATGTCGACAAAAATTATGGCTTCGTCTATGCTGTTGAGGATGTTTCTCATGTCGCTGTTGGTCCTCGAGAGCTCTCGGTTCTTCCTTTCAAGCTCCGAGTTGACGGTCAACAACTCCTCGTTCAAAGAACTGAGCTCTTCCTTCCCCGTTTCCGATTCCTCGGCCACGCTGTGCAATTCCTCGTTGTTGGACTGAAGCTCTTCGTTGGTGGATGTCAGCTCCTCATTAGTGTGTTCCAACTGTTCAATGGTCTTTCTCAGGTCATTCTTTGTGTAGCTTAACTCCTTCTTCAGTTCTTCGATCCTCGCATCTGTTTTCGATGTTGCTCTCAGGTCCTGCCTATCCATAATGTTTTGAGGAATGACCTTCTCATCAAAAATGATCAATAAATCTGTGACAGGGTTTTGGACTTCTAGGGGCTTGATGATGATATTGAGGAATGTTGCATCGTTGTTCGAATGGACCTGAGCCTCTTCTTTTTGGACCGGCTTACCGGCGGTTCGAGATTCATCGATGGCCGACATCACAATATATAGGATGTCCTCACGGATCAGGTCCCGGATGTTGAGGCTGGCCTTGCCCTGAGCAGGTTCGAGGTACCTGCTGGTTCGGCCGTGGAAGTAAATGACCTCATTCTTTTCGTTAACGATCAAACATGTTGGCGTGTGCTCGGAGAGCAGTATCCTCTCTACTTTTTCGGATAAGCTCGTTTTTCTTTCCGGCGCGACCTTTGTCGGGGCGACTCCCTGCCTTTGTCGAGGCCGTACAAAGGTCTGACCGATTGGAGGGATCTGTGCGTATTCCCTTCTTCGATAGATCTTCCACACAGGGTCGAGAACATTGAATCGGTCATCGAACCCGTTGATGGTTTCCGTTTCTCCCAGAAATAGAATCCCTCCGGGGTTTAGGGCAGCACTGAACGTCTCCAGTACTCGTTTCTGTAATACGTGTTCAAAATATATCAGGAGGTTGCGACAAGACAGTATGTCGAGATGAAGGAACGGTGGATCACGATTGAGGTCATGGGTCGCGAATACGGCCATATCCCTGACTTCCTTCCTCAGCTTGTACCCGTTCTCGTGTTTGATGAAATACCTTTCAAGGCGCATCGCATCGATGTCGTCGGCGATCGCTAGTGGGAAATCTCCCGTTCGGGCACGGTTGATCGCATCTTCATTTATATCCGAGCCAAATATCTGGACCCTTGGGTTCATGCCGGTCTCTTCCATCAGCTCCCTCAGGATGATGGCAATTGAATAGGCTTCCTCGCCAGAGGAGCAGCCGGCGATCCATGCTCTGATTACTTTCGTTGATGAAGATGCGAAGTGGGTTTTTCTCAGGTTCTCCTTTAGCGATTCAAAAGCATCCGGATTTCTAAAGAAGCTTGTGACATCGATCAACAAATCGTTGAAAAGGAGGTGGATCTCCTGTGGATTGGCCACTAGATAATTGGCGTATCGCTTTTTGCTTTCGAGCTGGTGGACGGTCATCCGTCGCTCGACCCTTCGGTTGATGGTGCTTTTCTTGTACAGGGAAAAATCATGACCCGTCTCGCTCTTGACGATGGAAAGTATCTTTTCAACTCCACTCTTGCTCTCGATCGGTTCGGGCCTGGGCGGCTGTATGTTTGTCCTGAGAGCATCAATGTATTTTAACAACATTCCCGGCATCTCAGAGGGGGGCAGCACATAATCTACAAAGCCTGTCTCAATAGCGCTTTTGGGCATACTATTATAATTCGCAGTATCCGGACTCTGCGCCATGACCATGCCTAGGTTTGCATGGATCTCTTTTATTCCGAAGGACCCATCCGAAGCGTTCCCTGAGAGAATTATTGCGATCGAGTTTTCCTTTCGATCATCAGCAAGAGATCTAAGGAACCGATCAATGGGCAGGAACTGCTCCTGATTACTATCTCGATCGATGAGATGAAGCGTTCCATCAGTGATCATCATATACTTGCCCGGGGGGATCACATATATCTTGTTCTTCTGGACGACCATACCATCCTGGACCTGGAGTGTCTCCATGGTTGTGGCCTTGGAGATGATATCAGCTAGAAGGCTAGGATGATGGGGTTCGAGGTGGGTGATGATGACATAGGCCATGTCTGAATCAGGGGGCATATTCCTGAAAAACGACTCATTGGCTTCCAGACCGCCAGCTGAGGAACCCAATGCAACTATGGGGAACGATTCATTATTATCCAGGTCGCCCGAATTTTCAACCATTTTCCTACTCTTTTTATCTTTTACCAACCCGTCGCCCCCCGTAACATTATCATCGAACCTAACAGTTCATCTATACCTCTAAGCCGTCCTACATTATTGTATGATTCGAATCATACGACCACGTATCAATCACTGACCTCAGCATAATGCGCTCGATCCTTCTCCAATTGTTCAATTCTATTAAGAACGCGCATCATGAAGGGAAGCAGACATATTATCTTATCACAGACAGATACCTTACAGGGTTAACGATGAACGGGAAATCCGAGAATGTTGACCTGAGGGAGAAGGCTCGGAGGAGACTAAACAGTAAGGGCCCTAGCTCAGAGATATCAACGAAAGATAATATCACGCTGATAGAGGAGCTCACCCTTCATCAAGAGGAGCTGAATATCCAGAACGAAGAGCTTCGTAGGATCCAGATCGAGCTGGAGGCCTCAAGAGCGAAATACTTTGAGCTTTACGATCTCGCCCCCGTTGGTTACATCACCCTTACCTCTGACCTGATAATCAATGAGGCCAACCTGACATCCTCGAAGTTGCTGGGGGTGGGGAGAAAAGAACTCATAAATAGGCCCCTCTCGCAGTTCATATCGTCGCAATCTCAAGAATCATTTTATCTTCACTACCGTCGTTTTGCTCAGAAGCAGGAAGAACGTCTGGACACTTTCACGGTCCAAAGAAAGGACGGAAAGGTGATGCAGGTCCAGTTCAAAAGCAATCTTGTTGAAGGAGGCATCGGTAAAGGATTCCGGTCCATTTTGACCGATGTAACTGAGCTTATGCTAAAGGAGCAAGAGCTCAAGGAAAGTGAAGCAAAGTATCGAAACCTGTTCGATTCGACGACTGAAGCGATCGCGATAGAGGAGCCTATCTACGACCAAGATGGCGTCGCTCTCGATTACTATCTACGAGATGTGAACCCCACATGGGAGAGGATGTTCAGCAAGAATAGGGAAGAGGTTGTTGGTAGAACGGCGAAGGCCGTGTTTGGCGAGATCGAGTGGCAGTGGCTTGATATGTTCGCCAGAGTCGTAGATACTGGAGAACCATCACTGATGGAAACCTATAGCGCTATTATTGGGCGGCATTATAATATTAATTCCTGGAAGATCAGTGACAGGACTGTTGCTAGCGGCATCATCGATATCACCGATATAAAACGGGCACAACGGCAGGCAGATGAGGGGCATGCACGCTTACAAGCCAGTGTTGAAACGGTCCCCATCGGTTTCTTAATATACGACGCTGATGGCAAGCCCCTGCTCTACAACGATGAGCTGAAACGCATCTGGGCGATCGATATGCCGTTGGAGGAGATGGCCGAGTCCTTCGACCGCCATGGCTTCTGGCCAGAGGCTGGGGGGGAGCTGAAAGCAGAAGACTGGCCAGAGCAACAAGCATTACTGTTCGACCGAGAAACGAGGAACGTTGTAGTCGAAATTCAGCGGCTTGATGGCAAGAGGAGGATCGTGGCCTTTTCCGGAAGCCCAATCAAGGACGGCGGAGGGAATAAGATAGGTGCTGTCGTGGCGATGCAAGACATCACCGATCAAAAGGTTCTGGAATTAAATCTTAAACGCTCCAACGCCGAGCTACAGCAGTTTGCTTACGTCGCGTCGCACGACCTGCAGGAGCCGTTGCGGATGATAGGTGGGTACCTTGGCCTATTGAATAAAAAGTACGGTAACGAGCTGGGCCCACAGGCTAGAGCGTACCTGTCTGCGGCAGTCAACGGAGCGGACCGGATGAGGCATCTCATCGACGATCTTCTTCAGTATTCGCGCATAGATGCGCAGTTGGTTAAGCCTACCCTCGTCGACTTGACCGCGGTTGCCGAGAGGGCCAAGGACAATCTGCAGATCGTGATAAACGAAGCCAAGGCCCAGGTGATTATCGAAGCGCTGCCGACCGTTCTAGCGGACGAGGGGCAGGTGTACCTGGCTTTTCAGAACCTGCTGACCAATGCCATAAAGTTTCGCAGCGAGAAGCCGCCGAAGATCAATGTGTTCGCCCAACATAGCAACAATGAATGGGTCATCGCGGTCCGGGATAATGGCATCGGCATAGATCCTGAGAATAACCCTAATATGTTCAAGATGTTCCAACGCTTTCATAGCAGGGAAGAATATCCAGGTACGGGTATCGGACTCGCCATCGTAAAAAAGATAGTGGAACGCCAAGGCGGCCACATATGGTTCGAGTCGGAGCCAATGAAAGGAAGCACCTTTTACTTCTCAATCCCAGAGCGGAACGTATGAGAACATCGACCTCCCGCTAGGGGGGATAAAACCGAGATGTGATGCACAATCGTCTCTATTTCGACGTTTACATTATTTATTCTCCTCATATAGTTTCGTCCATTACTAATTTTGTTTATTGCTTTATGAGCCGATTCTTCGCGACGAGAGGGCTTTCACGGTGAAAGCGAACAAAGCGTTCGATGGGCAACGAACCTACTCATCATTTCTCTTGAAAATGATCTGTTAACTGCTCGCTCTCCTTGCCGCGTTTTTCAATGAAAAGCCGGGACTCTACGATCGTAAAAGCGATTCTCGAGGACGGTCATATTTCGAGTCCGTTCATCGAAGGGCTTTAGAGTTATCAATTACAATAGCAGATGACACTCCGTGCTATATTGTGAAACGCCACTCGCGTGAGGCCGAACGGGCCGTCAAACCTCCGTTTTGGCCAACATCAATTTGATATTCGGGAGACCGTCGTTGACTATATTCGACTATTATGGGGAGCATACTATCGATTTGCATATAATCATCAGTGATATATGATGCTATAGATTCTATGATTTACATAAGAACAATTAATTACATAGAATCTATACTCTGCTCATAGATTCGAGAGGACGGGATGAAAATGAGCGACGAAGAACGATCCGACAGGACGAGCATACAGATCACCTCGGCAACTCGCGACCGCCTATATCGCCTAAAGTTCCGCCGAACCTATGATCAATTTCTCGACGAGCTCTGCGATCTTTACGAGGAAAGGCACTCCGAGGAGGGTAAAACTTCACCGCAACTCCCCCCTTAACTCAACCTTTTTTTCACTGTATCGTATGAATGTAATTATATTACGGATGTTGCTTTACATGTAATAATTATGTATGAAAATGCATTGTATGATGCATATAGAAAAAACCAATGGAATTATATTAGATAATACTAAGAATGTAGAGGCGGACTCGCATCCCGCCTCAAAAAAAGTCGAGAATGCCTGCGAGCCGGCCTCTCCCTTTACTGTGGGCTTTGTTCATGCGAAAAGAAAATCTTTTCGAGGGGTTTTATGTCCTATCGTTCGAACGAGATGAATCCCGCATTGGATTATGAGAATGATAAATAATGAATAAAAATATAAGCATCCTTAGGGCAGCAACATGGTGAACCACCGGCCGGCCAAAGCTCCAAGGACGCAGAGGCCGCCATTCAGCACTATGTTGAAGAACGCGGCCCCGAAGCGCTCCGCGATGATCAGTCCGACGGTATCTAAACTGAACGAGGACATGGTGGTGAAGCCGCCGAAGATCCCGACGAAGAGGAAGACCTTGATGTACGGAGAAAGTTCCGCGACGAAACTGGAGAAGAATATTATCGATATCAGCGTGCTTCCGATGAAGTTCACGACAAACGTCCCCCACGGGAAGTCGTGAGCGCCGATGTAATCCTGGACGAGGTATCGGGCGATGCTGCCGATGGCACCGCCGAGACCGACGAAGGCAATGATCTTGATCTCCTCGGAAATCACGAGTGGTAGAAGCATTTCTTGTAAAAAACTCCTGCTCGACCTGTCTACAACTGGTAATCATAATAATATGAACTTGTAACGATACATGCTATAATAATTAAAGAATATGACGTTGTGTTCGCTATCGGACTCACATGTCCGTTTTGAACACAATGTTTGAATGATATTAGGTCTTGAAACGCAGAACGCTCAATTGCCTAGCATGTGATAGCACTTCATCGGAACAGGAGGTAAGTGACCGGATAATGCTAGATCACCCCAGTAGCTCACGATGCGGTAAACGAAGAACGACGCGTGTCGATAATTAGTTCCGACCGACCGTAACTTTTACGGTCAGATAGTGAATGAGGGGGCTGGAGGAGCGGATTGATCACCTTTTCGTTCATAGCCAGGATGCCCAATGATCCAGGAGCTCTTCATCGCGCAGCTGCGATCATCAAGAGCCACGGCGGGAACATCCGCCGCGTAGACTACGACCGCCGTATCGACCCTCATACCGTATTCTTCGAGGGCGATGCTCCTGAAGGAGCGCCGGAGGCGATCCGGATCGACCTTCAGCGTGTCGGCTATCTTCAGGAGAATCTCAACACATTGCGCTTCCTCAAGTTCCATGTGTACCTGCCCGATGAACCTGGCGAGCTGTTCTCGTTCCTGGGCCATACCACGGCCGTCGGCGTCAACATCGCGTTCCTCGATTATGACAGCGGTGGAAAGTACCCTGGCCGACTGACCGTGTCGCTCACCCTCGAGAATGACCAGATCGCCGATCGCCTGCTGCAGGACCTCAAGCACCACTATCGCTTGGAGATCCTCGAATATGATTCCACCGGCAAGAGACTGGATGACACAGTCTTCTACATTCGCTTCGCTCAGGAGATCAGGGAGATAATCGGTGAGGCCGAGGACGAGTTCCTCATGCGGCTGATCCAGGACAGCAACCACATCGCCCAGGAGCTGACATCAAGGGACATGGACCCCCGGGTGGTCTTCGACAGCATCCTTCAGACAGGGCATACGCTGCGGCAGACCACAGAAGGCAACTTCTATGCTGATGTGCAGAAGGTCTCTTTCGATGACGGTGCCGAGCTGTACTGCTTCCAGATGCCCTGCGGCGGCTCCGTTTACGTCCTTCAGAACGGGGACGAAAGGGTGATGTTCGATACAGGCTTTGGCATCTATCATTGGGAGGTCGTCGACATGCTCACCCGCTACGGCGTGGACTGTGCTCGGCTATCTCGCATCTACATCACCCACGCCGACGCCGATCATTGCGGAGGGGCAGCTATGTTCGATGCGCCATCGGTCCTGCATCCTGGCAGCATGGAGATAATCAGGAGCTCCAACCGCGCCTACAACTCCATAATGCAGTCGTCCGTCCTCGGCGAGGTCTATACCAAGCTCATCAACCTGTTCTCGCACTTCCAGCCTCCGACGAGGGTCGAGGTCCTGCCCAACCTCCTGATGAGGATGCGCGGCGAGCTACCGGTGATCGCGGAGTTCGAAGCAGCGGGACGGCGCTTCGAGGTCCTGGAATCCTTAGGCGGACATCTGCACGGCCAGGTCTTCCTTTTGGCGCCGGACGAAGGGCTGCTCTTCACCGGCGACAGCATGATAAATTTCGAATCCTTCACCCCGGAGCGGCAGGAGTTCTCCTCCTTGGCCAACACTCTCATGACCTCGGTGAACGTGGACAGCGATCTCGCCAGAAGGGAGAGGAAGGCGCTGTTCAATATCGCCATCGGCCTTGATGATCAGCTGAAGGCGAAAGGTCGTCGCATGCTCATCTGCGGCGGGCACGGGGCCATCTCCACATTGGAAGGCAATAAGCTTGTCTCTTATGGTGAGACGGAGAGGTATCACAGCGACCCGATGCATTATCCGACGAAGTGAACTGGAGAGATCATTCATTCCCGGGCATCGTGCAGTATGCCGCCGGAAGCAAAGCCACGAATCGAGAGCCCTTGGAATGATCACCGGGGACCCTATCATCGGCCCATATCCGGCCCCCGAACATCTCCAGAACGGTCTTTGCGAGGTAAAGTCCCAGCCCATGGCCGCGGGCGGTCGTCCGCCCGCGCTGCATCCTGTTAAAGAGCGCCTCCTTCATGCCGTCGGGGATACCTGGCCCCGTATCGGTGACGTCCACCCGGAGGAACTCCCTCCCCTCCATCATGAGGCGGCCGATGGAAATGCATATGTCCACATCTCCCTCGGAGTGCTTGATCGCGTTCCCGATCAGATTGTCGAACACATCCCTCAGCAGGTCGTTCCCGAACACCATGGCCTGTTCGCCTGTCTTGAACGAGATGAACACATGGCGGGACGGAGTGTTCCGGTACGTTGCGGCGATATCATCGATCAGATGATTCAGGTCGATGGTCGAGCGTTGAAGCACGTCCTTCTCCACCATCTGGAGCTTCCTGACGTTCTCCACCAGCCTGGCGATGTCATCCATCATGTCGCAGGCCGACCTCGCGTAATGCAGCGACTTCTTGGATAGTTCGTCCTTCTTCAACAACAGCTCCATGTAACCTTTGGCGCCGGCGTTCATGTTGTTGACGTCGTGAGAGAGCAGATCGAGATACAGTTCCATCTGCCTCTTGGCCTGAAGAGCTTCCTGCTCCGCCCTCCGCTGGTCGGTGATGTCATAGAAAGCAATCACCGCCCCGTTGGCATCATTCATCATGATGGGGGTGGCTGAACCGATCACCGTCCTGATCTCTCCGCTCTCTGTCCTCACATCGGTCATGGACCCCCGTATGTGCTCTCCGCGAAGTGCCCGGATGATCGGCCATTCCTCCCTCCCGATCTTCATGCCGGTATCGGACCAGCGGCCCTCCAGACGTGGCAAGTCCACCGATATGTTCAAAGACGACGGATCGATGAACGTCCTCAGCGCCTCATTGGCCACGATGATGTGTCCGCCTCGGTCGACCACCATGACCGGGATGGGCATGGTCTCGAGCACCGTTTTGAGGCGGATCCTCTCCAGGTCGGCATATTTGACCAGATCCTCAATCCTCTTGCGGCCTTCCACCTGGTTGGTGATGTTCACAGTTATGACCAATAGGCTGCCTTCGAAAGGGGGCCCCTGCGGCATGACGTATAGGCTCCAGTAGCTGGTCCCGCCCATTGGTGTTTCTACCTGTATCTCCCTCTCAACATGCGGCTCCCCAGTATGATGAGCATGCTCCAGACCCGCTTGTATCCTCTCGCTGACCTCCGCCGGCATCCTTTTAAGAATGCCGTCCAGGTCCCTCGCGTCCCCGATGCATTGCCGGAACCCGGCGTTCACGAGCGTGATGGTCTTGTCCGAATAGCGAAGGAGAGCGATGTTGACCGGTGAGTGATCGATGATATGTTGTAGGAACATCTTCTCCCGCTTCTCGTTCGCCAGTATCTTACTGGTCTCCAAGGCGTACGATGCCGCTGCTCCCGCCTTCCTCACATAATCTATCTGATATGGTGTGAATCGCACAGGGCTGCGGAACGTTAAGATGATCATGCCATCGACCTCGTCCCTGGGCTTCAGCAGGTAAGCGATCGCTGCTCCTGCTTTCTTGACCCCCAGCTCTCCGAGGGGCACATCGGCGGCCTTTGTCAGGTCCTCCTCCGCCATCATCCCCTCGGCGAGGCGGCGGAACAGCCTCTCGACGCTCTCCTCGCTCAACAGGCGGCCTCGCTCCATGGAGCCTGATGCATACTCCAGCGACCAGCCGCGATCGTTCTTGACGAGTATGCCGACGCTCTCGGCGTTGAGGTCGGCACGGGCCCAGTCCACCGCCTGGTCCAGTATGGCCCCCTTGTCGGGGGCGGAACCGACGGCCTTATAGAGCTTGTCGATGGCCGCATAGAGCCGACACCTCTCCTCCCTCTCGGTGACGTCGTCGAACCTAACCGTCACTGCATGGACCTTATCGGCATCCCCGTGAAGCGCCATGGTCTCGTATTCGAGATGGGAACGCCCGTCGGATGTACGAACCACTCCTGATGCGATCCGCCCTCCCCTTAGTGCGTTCTCGAACGACGATCGGATGGTGTTGACGTCCGAATGGTGGAATGCATCTGACCACCACGAGCTGTCCAAGGAGTCACTCTCCGGAAGGCCCAGCATATCGATCGCGGCCGGATTCGCCATCATCAGGTCGCCTTCGCGGTCCAGGACGATGATGGGGTGCGCGGTCTGAGCGAAGAACTTGTCCAATAATCGAACATCATGCC